>Ga0316224_1000106_pt1 | contig 131440 bp, 116 predicted proteins | sample TBH18013metaG_FD_206254 | JGI IMG/M metagenome (GOLD analysis project Ga0316224, IMG submission 206254) | Freshwater microbial communities from Trout Bog Lake, Wisconsin, USA - TBH18013 | ecosystem: Environmental > Aquatic > Freshwater > Lake > Hypolimnion/Profundal zone | place: USA...
TAGTCTGCTTAGTATTTCCTATTGACTGGGAAAAATTTCTTTAGATCTTCTAGTTTGGGTTGGTCATGAAACACATTGTCAGGGTAATAACCGATATGCTTGGCGCCTTGTTTTTTTAGCAATTCAAATTGTTCGATAAACGTTTGCATCGGTATATCTTTATGTTTTGCCCAATCAACAGCTTGTAATTCAAAAATCATCTTATCCATTCCTTTGGGATATTCAGAGGTCTTTTGTGCTAACTCGATCAGCCATTTTTTGGGATCTTCAGCTTGCTCCATAAACGGCATGGCTTCAACGGCAACATAATCGTAATGTTTCAGAAACGCTGGAAATGATTGCGCATACCATTCTTCGCTATAGGGTTTCAACAGTGGTAAGGCGTAAAGATTGCGGGCTGTTTTAACATAAGGCCTATAATATTTAACCTTATCAGTTAGAAAATCAGTAAATTGACCCAGATGCTCGGTCTTTTTCTGCGCCCAACGTAAACGCATTTCGCTGGTGGCGTGGAGTTGTTCAAATTCGCTAGGCAATCCCCACGCATTATGAGCAAACTCTATGGCCATTGCCGAAACATCTTCAAAATCGGAAAGAATGCCGTCGTCGTGAAACAAGATGCCGTCAAAAACGCAATGTTTTGCCAAGTCTTCATAAATTTCGCCGATAAACTGTCTTGCTTCGGGATTGAATGGTGATAAGCGGGTGTAGATATGCCTGGATAGCTGTGGTTCCCCGTCACGCCATTCTTTTACATACCATTTAAGCGGTACATCCGCCTTGTAAGCCATAATGGGCATCCAGGCGTAGACTTTAACGGCGGCGCGAGTACGCAACTGTAACGCGACATAGTTAAACAGGTCGCGCCTGACCGGCAAATGTCGGTTAGGGAAATACAGTTGATCAGCGTTGCCGTCACCGTCCGGATCGGAAAATGCCTGTAAAAAAACAGTATTGGCGCCGCTGGCTTTAATGCGGTCCAGTAAGGCGGCGAGATTACGGGATGTTTGTTCCTCGTCTTCATCGTAGATATAATCCATATCGACATGCGCAACTCTTAATTCCTGGCCGCTACGTTGTTTTTTGACGATGCCGGCAAACTGTTCGACATTAGGATCATCGGCTATCATCATGCGCTTCATCACGCCGACATCGGCCAGAGAATTGACTCCGTCATTCAGTCCCATGGTCAGACTCATACCTGCCAGTTTTGCTGCTTCCTGCGCAATGGAGTTGTATTCGCCATAAGGCCAGACTACCACTCGGGGTCGCTTGCCGATTTGTTGGAATAAGCGCTCAGAGCTTTTATCGAGTTCCTGAAAAATGCGCTTGCGATAGTTTTCGTCATTTTCGTATTCGTCATATTCAGCACTATAAAGCCGAGATGTGACCGCGCTTTCCTGACTGCCTTGCGGGTTGGCCGGAATGCTGCCGTGCAGATCATGGGTGTGCGAAGCAATTTCAACCAGGCCGCTGTCCATGACTTCGCGGATTTGCGCAACTGTCATAAGCGGTTTGCTGCCGGGTACTGTTTGTTGTTCAAGCCAGCTGCCGACCACCGCCAGTGTGGCTGGGTATCGGTATTTTTTTAGCAAGGGCATTACCCGAGTGTAAAAACTAAGATAACCGTCATCAAAAGTGAGTAGTACGGCTTGGCTAGGCAGGTTTTTTTCGCCTTTGACGGCATCTAAAAGATCTTGAATGCTAATGACGTGATAATTGTTTTTTTTCAGCCAGGCGAAATGTTCGTCCAGGTGATGTTTGTTGACTGCGATTCGATCAAAGGGCGGAACCCGCTCTTCTTCTTCCAGGATGTCGTGATAATTTAAAACTAAAAATCCGGGGCTTGGGGTTTCCGCTGCCGCAATTGATGAGCAAAATAGACAAACAAAAGCAAAGGTTAAACAGGCAAAAATGCGCATATGAACTTAAGTTAAACGGAAAATAACAGAAAACTGCAGGCGATCAGCAATGCGAACAAAGCTAGATTTGAAGGTGGCATTTTACCCGAATCAATGGTTTTGGGCGGGTTTTATTTGGATGTCCGTCGTGTTAGATAATCAAAATTGGAGCCGAATCAGAATTGTCCGCTTGCTATTGCTGAGACAAAAATATTCTCTAGCTATGCTGCGCACCATCAGGGCGTTGATGGCATGAACTTTTCAGCGATTGTGCCTTGGGGTGGTGCGCTTGCTTGGGAGTTCTGAGGGCTTATGCCGGGTTTTAGATCCTTGGCTTTCCGGTAAATGGTATTAACTAATTAGTCTACCTCTCTACAGGGTATTGTTAGAATAGCCGATATTGGGCATAGATCAAAAAGGCTGGGGTTATTTGCCCAGCAATTTTCAAAATGTCTTAGCTTCAGTAAAGTAACAGACAAGGATTAAAACCTAAATCTGATAATACTCAAGATACCATTTTACAAAGCGTTCTATGCCCTGTTCTATACTGGTATTAGGTTTATAACCGACATCGGTCACCAGTGCTTCAACATCGGCATAAGTGTCCGGTACATCGCCTGGCTGTAAAGGCAGCAGGTTTTTTTCGGCAGTTTTCCCAAGCAATCGCTCTAGTGTTTCGATATAACTCATCAGTTCTACCGGGTTTTGATTGCCGATGTTATAAACCCGCCAAGGTGCTTTGCTGGTGCCGGGGTCAGGTGTTACTCCGCTCCAGTTTGGATTGGGTTCGGCAGTATGATCCAGCGTTCGGATGACACCCTCTACGATATCGTCAATGTAGGTAAAATCACGGCGGTGTTTACCATAATTGAAAACATCTATTTTCTCTCCAGCTAAAATGGCTTTGGTAAACATAAATAATGCCATATCCGGGCGTCCCCAGGGCCCGTATACTGTAAAGAAGCGTAGTCCGGTGGTTGGTAATTGGTAAAGATTGCTATAAGTATGCGCCATTAGCTCATTGGCTTTTTTGGAGGCGGCATACAAACTCAAAGGGTGATCTACATTATGGTGAATCGAAAAGGGCATGGATTCATTAGAGCCGTAGACCGAGCTACTGGAGGCATAGACCAGATGTTCAATATGGTGGTGGCGGCAGCCTTCCAGAATATTGATGAAGCCGACGATATTGCTGTCAATATAGGCGTGAGGGTTCTCCAGCGAATAACGCACGCCGGCTTGGGCCGCCAAATTGACGACTTTTTGTGGCTGGTGAGTTTTGAATGTTGCTTCTACAGCGGCTCTATCGGCAATATCGATTCTGACGTCGGTAAATGCTGAGTGGTCTTTAATACGCGCTAGACGGCTCAATTTAAGATTGACATCGTAATAATCATTGAGATTGTCGATGCCGATGACTTCGTCGCCTCGTTCCAAAAGTCTTAACGCAAGATGATTGCCAATAAAGCCGGCTGTACCGGTGACCATAATTTTCATTGTTTATAACCTTGCAGTGGTTTGGTCAGCAGGAAATAGATATTTGAGATCATAAATAACCGCTCCGGTTTTACCCAAAGCTTTGATTTCTTCTATGGGTGTATTTTTGAATTGCTCGTGGGCTACAGCCAGTATGACAGCATCGTATTTGCCGGGAACCGGTTTATCCAGCGGGCGTATGCCGTATTCATGGAATGCCTCATCGCTATTGACCCATGGATCGTACACATCGACTTGGACACCATATGTTTTTAATTCCGAGACAATGTCCACCACTCGGGTGTTGCGAATGTCAGGGCAGTTTTCTTTGAATGTTAAGCCTAGAATCAACACATTGGCATCTTTAACATGAATGCGATTTTTCAACATCAGTTTGACGAGTTGAGAAACTACATAAGCACCCATGCCATCATTAATCCGGCGGCCGGATAAAATAACCTCTGGGTTATAACCGATTGATTGGGCTTTGTGCGTCAAATAATACGGATCAACACCAATACAGTGACCGCCAACCAGACCAGGACGGAATGGTAGAAAATTCCATTTGGTGCCGGCAGCCAATAAGACTTCTTCGGTATCGATACCTAATTTGTTAAAAATCAAAGCCAGCTCATTGATCAAGGCAATATTGACATCTCGTTGAGTATTCTCAATGACTTTTGCTGCTTCTGCAACTTTAATGCTGCTGGCTTTGTGAGTGCCGGCGAGGATGATACTTTTATATAAGGCGTCAACTTTTTCGGCAATTTCCGGGGTCGAACCGGAAGTGACTTTAAGTATGCTGGTCACTCTATGCTGTTTATCGCCAGGATTTATACGTTCTGGGCTGTAGCCGACATAAAAGTCTTTGTTGAAAGTGAGGCCGGAAACTTTTTCCAGAATAGGCACGCAAACTTCTTCTGTTGCGCCTGGATAGACTGTCGATTCGTAAATAATAATGTCATCAAGTTTTATGACTTTGCCCAGCAAGGCGCTGGCTTTTTCCAGCGGCGACAAATCGGGTTGTTTGTGTTCATTAATAGGTGTCGGCACTGTGACAATATAGATATTGCAATCGGTAAGATCAGATAGTTCAGAGCTGTAACTGAGGAGATTAGCATTAGCCAACTCATCTGCGCCGACTTCAAGCGTATGATCTTGGCCTGATTTTAACTCGTTGATTCTGTTTGGGTTAATGTCAAAGCCAACTGTTGGGAATTTGCGACCGAATTCAACAGCCAATGGCAAGCCAACATACCCTAGTCCAATCATCCCGATTTTGATATTACTTAACATATTAAATTCCTATATTTTAATCGACAAGTGGTGTAATTATTCACCGTAAATCAGTTCGGTATTTCTCTATTCCAAACAGCTATAAGGCGGGTTATGGTCATGAACCTAACTTGTACGAAAAATTAATCTTGCCGCGTCTTAGGTATTAATAACTTGATCAGCCTTCTGAGTAAGCATGATTATTTTTTAACAATGCTGCCCCATGCTGCCAGCCAAACCTGGGTTTGATAATTTTCCGCCGCTTTTGGTAAAGCCCCATTCAGAACCATGCCTATTGTATGCTGAATAATGCCGAAAAAATAGCTATAAGCCAATAAGGGATCTAGGGCTCTGATCTCTCCATCCTTAATACCCGATTGCAGAATACGTTTGATTTTATTGAACGGTGCTGTTTCGAAAACCGGCGGCTGTTCGGGTAAAAATTCGCTGGTTTTGATGAAGAGCATAAATAGAATAATTTCTGGCGCTTCGTCTGTCAATTTGAATAATAAATCAACAATTTCCCGCAGTTGCTCAGATGCTTTGCGATTTCTGCGGCGTATGTCGTCTATTGAGATACTGAAGCTGTCAAGGATATTTTCTTGTAGTGCTTGGGCAATAGCCTGTTTAGTTTTGAAAAATTGATAAATGCCACTCGTGCTTTTAAGGCCTACGGCGTCTTTTATGTCGATTAATGAGGTGTTCGCATAGCCTTTCTGGGCAAATAGCTTCAGCGCGGCCTGTAAAATCTCGTCCTGATTAACAGTTTTATTAGTATTGTTTTCTGTATCTTGTTCCATGCTCTTATATACAGCTTTACCTGCTGTTTTCTCTCTGATGTTTCGCAGCATGTAACGCTGCGGTTAGTGTTATTTTATATCTTTTAGGGATGGAAAGGCGGCGGTAAGATAATTGACCATAGACCAAAGCGTCAAAATGGCTGATAAGTATAGCAACCAGTAACCTATACTGGTAATCGGTAGTCCCAATAGATCGTCTTTGTAAAGCAGCAAGCTGACTGCTGCCATTTGTGCGGTTGTTTTCCATTTTCCAAGTTGGGAAACCTTGACTTTAGTGCGTTGGCCTATTTCAGCCATCCATTCCCTAAGAGAGGCTATGGTGATTTCCCGGCCAATAATCACGGCGGCAGGAATAGCAAGATAAGGGCTGGCTTCGGATTGAACAACCAAGACCAACACGAATGCGACCATCAATTTGTCGGCAACAGGATCAAGAAAAGCGCCAAAAGCCGTTTCCTGACTCATTTTTCTGGCCAGATAACCGTCGAGCCAGTCGGTAAAGCCGGCAAACAGAAAAATCAGGGTACAGACCAGATGCGAGTATTCCCAGGGCAAATAAAACACGACCGCCAGCAAAGGAATCAGGGCGATGCGCAAAAATGTCAAATAAGTAGGTAGGGTTAATTTAACTGCCATCTTGATGGTGAAATATATCGTATATACGTTGCGCTAATTGCCTGCTAATGCCCTCTATGCCCGCTAGCGCATCCACACCTGCATTGGATACACCCTGCAAGCCGCCAAACTGTTTCAATAAAATCTGCCGTCGTTTTGGACCTAATCCGGCAATGTTTTCCAATACCGATTGTTTTTTTACTTTGCCGCGCCTTTGTCGGTGTCCAGTAATGGCAAACCGATGTGCTTCATCCCTGATATGTTGTATCAGCAGTAAGGCGCTGGCGCCAGGTGTTATATCTAAAGGCTGCTCGCAATCAGGGATAATAATTTTCTCCATTCCTGCTTTGCGATCCGGGCCTTTCGAAACGCCGACTATCATAACATTGTTTATATCTAATTCCGCCAGCGCCTTTTTGGCTTCGTTGACCTGACCTTTGCCGCCGTCTATCAATAGAATGTCCGGGGCAGGGTGTTCGCCTTGTTTTTGACGCTTGAAACGGCGGGAGACTGCTTGATGGATGGCCGCATAATCGTCTCCTCCTGTCACTCCTTCGATATTAAAACGTCTGTAATCGGATTTTACCGGGCCTTCCCGATCAAAAACCACACAGGAAGCTACAGTTTGCTCGCCTTGCGTGTGGCTGATATCAAAACATTCCAGACGCTTTGGGGTTTCAGAGCATTTAAGTTCCTGCTGTAAGCTGAGAAAGCGCGCATACAGACTCTGTTTCTCGGAAAGTTTAGCCAGTAGGGCGCTGTCGGCATTGGTGATAGCCATTTGCAGCCATTTAAGGCGTTCGCCGCGCACATTGCAAGTGATGCTGACGGCATGTTTACTTTGTTTAGCCAACACCTCAATTAATAAGTCTGTTTCGGGTAGCGGATGGCTGATAATCAGCTCATGCGGCACTAATTTGTCCAGATAATATTGACTGATAAAGGCCTGTAAAATAATAGCGGCATCGTTAGTATCGGCAGTTTTGGGGAAAAACTGGCGGTTGCCGAGATTTTGACCGTTTCTGATATAAAACACTTGTACGCAGGCAATATTGCCTTTCACCGCACAGGCGATCACATCGACATCGCCTTTTTCACCCTGCACAAAATGCTTTTCCAATACGGCTCGTAGTCGCAAAATTTGATCGCGATAGACAGCGGCTGCCTCAAAATTGAGTTGTGCGGATGCTGCTTCCATTTTATTGACTAGGCTATCGATCAATAAGCCACCTTGACCTTCCAGAAACAAAATGGTGTTGTCGATATCGATCTGGTATTGCTCTTTGCTGATCAAGCCAACGCAAGGAGCGGTGCAACGCTCAATTTGATACTGCAAACAGGGCCGAGAGCGGCTGTTGTAGTAGGAGTCTTCGCACTGGCGCACCGGAAAAATTTTCTGCAGCAGTTTTAAGGTTTCCTTGACGGCAGTGGCGCTGGGATAAGGGCCGAAGTATTTGCCTTTGCGTTTTTTAGCGCCGCGATGAAAAGTAAGCTGTGGAAAATCATGAAAACTGGAAATAAACACATAGGGATAGGATTTGTCGTCCCGTAAACTGATGTTGTAGCGCGGCTGGTGCTGCTTGATCAACTGGCTTTCCAGCAGCAGCGCCTCGCCTTCGGTATGAGTAACGGTGACTTCAATCGCTGTTACTTTGGCGATCATAGCCTGCTGTTTGGGTGATGCCGAATGCGTTCTGAAATAGCTGGAAACCCGGTTCTTTAGATTTTTAGCTTTACCGATATAGATAATTTCATGTTTGTCGTCCAGCATTTTATAAACGCCGGGCAATTGGGTCAGCGTTTTTAAGAAGGCTTTAACATCAAAGCCGCTAATGGCGATTTCCTCGTTCACTGGTTAGTGCTAAGTAATTGCTGAATGTCAGAAAAAACCGCAGCCAGCATATCCATGTTCAACCGTTTGGTTTGCACGTTATAGCGGCTGCAATGATAAGAAGTGACCAAGCTATTGCCGTCTGCTAGGCGGTAGATGCGATGGTGGCCGAATGGCACTGTACTTACTTTTAAATCATAGGCTCGCAATATCGCCTGATGGGCGATATTGCCCAAAGCCAGTATCACCGAATTTTTAGGTAAGGTTTTTAATTCTGCCGCCAGAAAATGATTGCATTGCTTTATTTCATCACCAGTCGGTTTGTTTTGTGGCGGTAAGCATTTCACTGCATTGGTGATGCGACAGTTATGCAGCTGCAAGCCGTCGCTCAAATCCGTTGAATGCGGCTGATTGCTGAAGCCGAAATTAAACAAAGTTTGATAAAGTAATAAGCCGGCATAATCGCCGGTAAAGGGCCGGCCAGTGGCATTGGCGCCATGCATGCCCGGCGCCAGACCAACCACCAGCAAGCGTGCGGCAGGGTCGCCGAAAGGTGCTACCGGTCTGGCATGATAAGCAGGGAATTTGTGTTTAACTTCACCGAGAAAATCGGCAAGCCGTGGACAATGTTGGCAATTAGGATCGAATAGATGGGGTGATGGCATAAGGTGACAGGCTTGAAGCTGGGTGAATGAAACGCGTAAGCATTTTTACATTAAAGGATAGATGATAGTTGAAAAATGGGCGCTCCATCCCCCGATAATGTTGACGTATGACGACAGATTAGACCAAATTAGGTCGGCAAGGCACAATAGCGGCTATTAATTTTTGTTTATTTGCTTTCATGTTGTCATTTTTTGTTCGTTTTTCCATTCGTTTTTCAGGTATTGTCATACTACTGGCGATTTTGTTGCTGGCTTATGGTACTTATCGATTTGCCGGTGCCGGACTGGATATTTTTCCAGAGTTTGCCCCTAAGCAGGTGATCATTCAAACTGAAGCGCCGGGCTTGGCTACTGAGCAAGTTGAAGTATTGGTTACCCAGCAGATTGAAACCTCAATTAGTGGCTTAATTGGCTTAAAGACCTTACGTTCTCAGTCTATTCAGGGCTTGTCCATTGTGACGGCGACTTTTGCCGAAGACACGGATATATATCGAAATCGGCAATTGATCAGTGAACGCTTGACCAGCATTGGTCAGCGTTTGCCGGCTGGTGTTGGCACACCGGTGGCGGTGCCGTTATCCTCATCTTCGGCTACCGTATTGACTGTCGGCATGAGTTCAGATGCCAAAACCTTGATGGAACTGCGTTCATTGGTAGATTGGACATTGGCACCGCGGTTGCTGGCGATTGCCGGTGTGGCCGATGTCAATGTCTTTGGCGGCGAAGTGCAGCAATTACAGATCCAGATTAAACCCGCCGCGCTATTACGATTTAATCTGGCAATAGAGGATGTGGTCAATGCTGCCGCCAGTGCCGCAGCGATGAACGGGGCGGGGTTTATTGAAAACGAAAATCAGCGATTTACCTTGCAGGTTAGTGGGCAGCCGATTAATCCTGAGCAGTTTGCCGGCTTGGTCGTCAAGCGCCAGAATGGCGTGAATATTAGCTTAGGTGAGGTGGCGGATATCGGCTATGCGCCTGATCCGCCGATAGGCGCGGCGCAGATTATGGGCAAACCTGGCATTGTGATGATGATTATCGGCCAGTATGGCGCCAATACCTTGTCAGTATCCCGACAGGTGGAAGCCGTACTGGCTGAATTTGCCCCTTTGTTTAAACAACAATCCATCGATTTTTATTCACATCTGTTTCGGCCTGCCGATTACATTGAGACCTCGGTCAACAATCTGTCTGGCCATTTGCTGATCGGCGGCTTTTTTGTGGTGTTGATTCTTTATTTGTTTTTATTCAATTTCCGTAGTGCTTTTATCGCGGCGATGGCTATACCCTTGTCCTTAATGACTGCCGTGATTGTGTTATTGGAAACCGGGGCCAATCTTAACATTATGGTGCTGGGAGGGCTGGCGATTGCGTTGGGCGAGGTGGTGGATGATGCTATTATCGATACCGAAAATATTTTCCGGCGGCTGAGGGAAAACAGCCAAAAGTCTCAACCTAATCATATCGCCGAAGTCATTTATCTAGCCTCAATGGAAGTGCGGGGTTCTGTCGTTTACGCCAGCTTTATTGTGGCGTTGGTGTTTGTGCCGTTATTGACATTGAGCGGGGTGGCCGGGCGGTTGTTTGCGCCATTAGGGTATTCATATATATTGGCAATTTTAATGTCCTTGCTGGTGGCATTGACTTTGACGCCGGCGCTCTGTCATCTACTACTGAACAGAGACTTGCCCGTAGCCTTGGACCCGCCGTTAATCAAATGGATTAAGCCGGTTTATACTCAGGCGCTAAATTGGGTGATAAAGCGCTTTAAGCGGGTGATAGGCGTGGGTTTAGCGGTTTGTTTGTTAGCGCTTGCAGCCTTTATTCGTTTGGATCATCAATTTCTGCCTGAATTACGGGAAGGTCATTTTATTGTACACACTGCCAGTGTACCGGGTACATCGTTACAGGAATCAATCCGTGTCGGTAGTTTATTGACTGAGCAAATACTAGCATTAAAAGGGGTCGAATCGGTTTCTCAATGGGCCGGGCGGGCGGAGCGGGGAGCAGATACTTATGGTAGTCATTACAGTGAATACGAGGTGCGCTTGAATGTTTCCTCAGGAAAGGAACAACAACAGGTGTTGGAGGGCTTGCGTGATATTTTGGATAACTTTCCGGGAATTAACTACGAAGCCAATACCTTTTTAACCGAACGGGTGGATGAAACCATTTCCGGCTACACCGCAGCAGTGGTAGTCAATATTTACGGTAATGATTTGAGTTTACTGGACGATAAGGCGCAAGCAGTGGCTAGACTAATGAATGACATGGCTGGCGTCAGCGATGTACAGTTACGCTCACCGCCGTTGACAGCCATGTTGCAAGTACAATTAAATCTGGAACAGCTGCGGTTTTGGGCGGTTAGTCCAGGACAGGTGATGGCGGCATTACAACTCGCGTATGAAGGTCAGTTGGTTGGGAAAAACCTACAGGGCAATCGCATTTTCAATGTCGCGGTGACTTTGCCGGCCGATTTTCGGCATCAAGCAGAATCCCTACAGCAACTGCCGTTAAGAAATCAGGAAGGTCAGCGGGTGTTGTTAGGGCAAATCGCCGATATTCGCCATAGCGAAGGCCGCTACAATATCCTGCATCAAGGGGCGCGGCGGGTAGCGACCGTAACCTGTAATATTGAGAATAGAGACATGGATGCCTTTATGCAAGAGTTGAAAAATCGAGTGTTAAACCAATTGGATTGGAATCAGGGGCTGTACCCGGAATTTATCGGTGCTGCGCTGGAGCAGGCAAAAGCCCGCGAAGCATTGATACTACATGCCTTATTAGCAGGTGCGGGTGTGTTATTGCTGATTTATGTGGCGTTGGGTAGTGTCAGACATGTGATACTGACGCTGGTTAATCTGCCGTTTGCCTTGCTGGGTGGCGTGGCGGCGGTCGTTGTCACCGGCGCAGCGTTATCGGTGGGGTCTTTCGTAGGCTTTATCACGCTGTTCGGCATTACGGTGCGAAATTGCATCATGCTGATTTCGCATTATCGATATCTGGTTGAGCAAGAGGGCTTGCTGTGGTCAAAGGCAACGGTGCTGCGCGGCGCTCAGGAAAGATTGCCTTCGATACTGATGACGGCGCTGGTGACAGCCTTGGCCATGCTGCCGATTGCCATTGACAGCGATAATCCCGGTCGAGAAATCATGGGGCCGATGGCGGCGATTATTATTGGCGGCCTAGCTACTTCAACCTTATTGAATTTATTATTGCTGCCGGCGATTTTATTGCGGTATGGGAAGTTTGAACTGCGATGAACATATCGAACGGCAAATCAACAGCATATAAAATTTCAGCGGATGTCCTCATGGGCGTTTTCGGTTTTGTTAGCGCGGCACTCCAGCAAATAAGCGTTGGCATTCAAAGCAAAACTTTGCCAAAGCACCGCTATTTCGCGTTTTACCGTGTTGATATAGATTGTGTCGGGTTTATGTTCGTCTGGAAAATTCGACAAGGCGCAGGAGGTTCGGTGCTTATTGATGACAAACAACAAAAAATCGTCTATAAATCCGTCAAATATCGCTAACACCTGCCGGGTCAATTCCGAAAATCCGCGGACAACCTGGGTATGGCGGCTATCGAAATCCAGTTCGATTAATTGCGCCAGCGCTTGATCATAAGCATGCTCAATCACAAACAGCACATTGCGCTGAAAACAACCATCCCACTGTTGTCTGGAAAGCTCAGCGGCCAAGCGTTGCTGGTATTGGTTTTTCATCATCACCTTGCTGCCGGCGATAAAGCGGGCGAATTTTTCCAGAGAGACTGTGTTTAGCTGTTGTGTATTCATGATATCGATCTCTTAATGCTAGATGCCCTGATTGTTGCGTAACGAATTGCCTTGCCAGACCGGTAACGGCGGCAATTCAGTTGATGACGCCGGCAAAATCAGTTTTTTACGAAAAATATCCCAGACGCCGTCAAAGCGTTGCTGAACCCTAATGCTCCAGCCCCAGGTAATGGGCAAGTGTACGGGCGTCCAGATATGTTGTTCGGGATCGTTGGGTGCGGCATTTTGCATGAAATAACAACTGTATTTTTCCAAAACAGTTAATGAAACAATTGTTTTGTCACCCAACTGCACCGGTATGGTTTGTGTGATTGCAGTCGTAAAATTTACCTGTTGATCAATGCCTAGTTGCTGAAAATCGCAAACCGGTTTAACCGCTAGTTTATCGCTGCTATTCATGAGATATAAAACCGAACTGCTTTCTGCCGATTCGGTATCGAGTAAATCCAGAGATTCTCCATTTTCAAACTGCAGTCTGCGGGAGGCTTCCACTAACTGAATACAACCCAGTTGGCTGGCAAAAGCTTCGGTATGCCATTGCATTTTAAAATAGGGCGAAACGTTCAGCACCGGCTGATGATCGAGTACGTTAATTTCAGGGCCTTGTAAGCCGCTTTCCAGCAAAGTCAGGCGATTGCAGTGCCGAGAAAACCAAGACTGGTTACGGATTTTTAAATCCTGTTGCATGCAGGAGCTGAGTAAGTCGTTATCCCACACAAAACCCTTGATACACTGAGCCGTTGTATCAATCCGTTCGATAATCCCCGCATCCACGCTGAGCCGATAGGCGGCTATCAGGCCGCCGGATTGCTGAAAATAATCGCTATTTTCCAGCGCTTCCGGCGTGTTTCTATCCAGTTGATAAAGAAAACCGGGCAAAGCCTTATCCCTGATTTCTGTATGGATGCGCTCAGGACGTAGTTGAATTATATTGCTCATAGAAAAAACGCCGTCATTACTCCAAACCGTCTTCATCGCTGTCTTTTGCAGGCTCTAATAAGCCTTCAGCGCGGATGAAGGCCTTGAATTTTTTCATCACCGGTCGGGAAATTGTTGTTTCCGCCAGTAAACGTTTTTCATAGATTTGCATTTTCAAGGCATCGTCATCAATCCGGTCACGAGCGGCGGCGATTAAAGGATGCAGGGTTTCGTCCAGCAATTGGCCGGCTTCAGATTTGACTTGATCGTACAGCAAAGTCATGACAATTTTTTCTGTTGGCCGCATCTTACATTTGCCATCCAAAATCTTCAGCATGACCGTTACCACGCAATCGATATTTACCGGAGAAAGCGGGTGCGTTTCCAGCCAGGACGCGACATGTTCGGATGTCATCCGATATTCTCGCCGGCGGCGATTCGGCGGGTGTAATCCAGTAAAGATTCTGCTATGGCTGCGTAGGCGTATTCGGAAACGGCGCGAACGCCGATAGCATGGACTTTGCCGGTGGGGCCATCGCCTATCCTTGCCACGAATACCGCATGGCAATCCTTGATGGCTTCCAGTATGCCGCCCATGGCGGATTCATCCGAGTGCTGGCCCAAACAATAGTGCGCCACTTCACGGGTTTCTAAAAAATCACAGTTATCCGGTGAAACGCTATAAATACCAAATTGCTTGGCATGGCCGAAGTGTTCATCAATTGCAATGCCACCCTTACTGGCAACCGCCAGTTTTAACGGAAATCCGCTCATAGTATTGCCAGCTGTTGTTTTGCCGTTATTAAGTCCACCAGCGCAAAATGTTCAGCACTATCAAATAGAATATTCTGTTCTTTAAAAAATTCGTCAGCGGCATCAATAGCATCCAAAATGATCGCTAGAACAAAGCGCTCGGCATGAATTGATGCGACCATTTTTTCCGGCACAGCAGATTCTATGCGGAGAATTTGCCCTGCATGGTCAAACGAGTGCAAACGCAAGCCGGCAAAACCAGCTTTTTCTTGGCGGCTGGGCAACAAAAACACAATATCTAAAACCGGCGTCCGCTTTTGTACGTGTTGATCGCGTTTTCCTGCCAAGTCAATGGCAACTTTAGTAATCGCTTTGATCAGTTCACTTTCATCAAGCGAACGATCCGGCATCATGGCCCCAATCTGTAATGACATATTTCCCCCTTTTTAATGAGTAAAGCAAAAAAAATGCCAGTATCTTATTTTGGATTTCAAGTGGATCAAAATGGCCAGTGTTAGCTAACTGTAAGAATTTATAGGTGGTTTTTAATGAAGAACGGGGGCCGCCGGTTTACCGATTTTATTGAATGAAAGTCAGGAACAAACAAATTGTTGTAAACCTTGCAAAGTTTGTTATTACCACTCACCCACCCAACTACCTTCTACGGATCGTTTTCCTAATCGCGACAAATCTAGTCATGATAAGTATCTGCTTTTGTCGACGAGACTTTTGGAGTATATTAGCGGCTAGAATCATTGCCGAAAAGCCCGTTGTTGTTAGGCAAATGCCCTTTTGGAGAATGCAAATGGCAATCAGACATAAGACATTATTGATTATGCTGATCACCTTTCTTTTGACAGGTGAGGCATTTGCTGCGGAAAAATCTGACGCTTTGGTAAATGTGCGGCTAATGGCTATAAATTTTGAGCATGGCCGAGAAGGTGTTAAACAGGATTATCACCAAGCTTTTACGCTTTATTGTCAGTCGGCGCTGAGCGGTGATATTGAGTCGGCTTATAATCTAGGCTTTATGTATTTTAATGGTCGCGGGATAGTTCGTGATTTACCGCTTGCCATGCGCTGGTTTAAACAGGCTGCAGCAGGTGGGGATATCCAGGCGCAAAACATTTTGGCTAGATTTGGAGACGTTACCCCTGTCGAGGAGGATGCTCAATGCAAACCGGCACCACAGCCCGTTATGGAGCCGGTGATCGAAACAAATCCAGCGCGGCAGCGGATTGCGGGCTGGGTTAATCAGATAGCGCCTGCTTATGGCGTTGATCCTGAATTAGTAATGGCGGTTATACAAGTTGAGTCAGGATTTAAGTCTGAGGCACTCTCCAGTAAAAATGCCCAAGGGCTGATGCAGCTGATACCAGACACGGCTAAACGGTTTGGCGTCAAAGATAGTTGGAATCCCGTTCAGAACATCAAGGGGGGGGTAGCTTACCTGCATTGGCTGCTGCGGCATTTTGACGGCAAAGTTGATTTGGCTTTGGCCGCTTATAATGCCGGCGAGGCTGTGGTTGAGCGGTATAAAGGGATACCTCCATTTCAGGAAACCGAGAGTTATGTTAAGCAGATTCAGGGTCGGTATCCTAAATCACTACATCCCATTCCGCCGCCTAAAGCGATAGAAAGCCTGTGATACGACCCCTGCTTGCCGATGCGCAGTCTGGATGCGGAAAGTTTTTGGCTATTTGCTTAACATTAAAAATCCTTGCTGGTAAAGGTGATTTATTAAAGTAAGTTGGGTTTCGGCTTTTAAATTAACCGGTAATTCGGCTGGGCGAAATGATGTCCGTTTACACATTTCAGCGAGTGTTGCTTGGGCACGGCGAGACATAAGCAAGGTTCGGCTGCCGAATTTCAAGACGATATTGTCACCTTCTTCCAAAATCGTATATTGGCTTTGTTCCAGGGTTTTCAGCTGGCTCTGGGCGGTGATGACCGCAACATCCAGATCAAAGTCTAGTCCGCATTCACTTTGTCCAGGGTAGCCGGTTTGCACTTGTTGTAGAAAGGTTTCAACTGTCTGGCCGATATCCAATGTCTGTTTAAACGTCTCAATCAGTCTGGAAAATTCATCCTCAATACCTTGCTTGAGTTCTGGGCGGCTGGCAAAGCCAGGTGGCAAGGCTCGCCGAAAGGCGGCTTCGTTTTTACACGATTGCAGCCACACTGTGATTAGCTCTGCGTAAGTATAGACTGTCACCCCTACTGTGACATGCATGGATGCAGATGCCGACGTGTTTGTAGTGTGTACAAAACCTCTCGGTAAATATAGCAGGTCTCCGGGTTGCAAATCAAGTTCAAGTAGTGGCGCAGATTCGGTAAACATCTGCGGTTGAAAAGGTTGGCTGCGGTGCGGCAATTCTAAGGGCGGGTTATAGATCTGCCAATGTTTAACGCCGGAAATTTGTAGGATAAATACCTCGTGGGCGTCATAGTGCGGGCTAAAGCCTGAGGTATTGCCGGGCGTGATGTAGATATTGGTGTGTATGGCGTGATCCAGATATTCTTCGATAGCTGCCGCCAATTGCTTTAGCGGTTGCCATGCGCGTTGAAAACCGGGTAATGAAATCGTCGCGCCGGAGCGGTATTCGGCTTGCAACTTGTCTAAATCCGGTACACCGCTAAAGACTATGTTGCCAGAGTGAATATCGTTGCAGAAGGTATCGGGATGCAGGAAAGCGCTGCTTTTCGATAGTTGAATGGCGGGATAGCGCAGCCCTCCAAAGGCTATGGCAGATTGCGCATCGTCTAAAGTGATAATGTCCTTATAAAATTGCTCATTAGAACGTTGGATATGCAGTGGTTTTTTCTCCCAGTAGCTAGCGAAAAACGTCTCAGGCAGTATGGGCTCAATCAAGCGGGTGAATTTGGCTTTGGCATCCATTAGTTTTTACCGAGCAGAGTTTTAGACAGGATGATCAATCTGCTGAGACTGATCTGATTTTTATTTTAGTTTATCGAAAACTTTTTCAATAAGCGACTTAGCAATTGAGATTTAGATATAATAAACATTCTATTTTGGGGGTGTCTATGTTAAAAAAAGTCATTTTATTCAGCTCATTATTATTAACCAGCAGTTCAGTATTTGCTCAACAGGCATTGTCTGATACAGCCAACCAAGCTCAGAATGCGATGGATGGCGTTAATAATGCGCAGTCTGCCGTTGTAAATCAAACCGAACAGGCTCCCCAGCAAGCCGGTAATGCTGCAGAAACCACTGCCGCAAAATCGTTGAATCGTTCCAGAGAAGCGCTTGAGAGTCAATCTACCCAAAATGTAAACAATGGCATGGATTTGTTTCAAGGGGATCACAATTAGCCGCTGGGGGTGCAAGAAGCTGCTTCAGCTGATTGGTATTATTTAATCGAAACCGTTATTCCGGCAGGGATTGCCGTAACCCAGATTTCAGAATGGTTCGATGCTCGCTATCCTCGGCACGGGATACCCGCTTCCCGTGCGGGTATGACGATTCAGCTTTGCTAATCGGGTAGGTTTTTGAAAGCGAGCTAGGTTTTTCGGGCGAGAGAGCTCGGTTTAAGGCATCTGCGCGAACGAAGGCCGCGCAGATGCCGAGCCAGCGGCTTTTTATGGCCTCATGCCGCGGATATTGCTGTTCAAGCCGCGCATCATATTGGCTAAATTGCCGCCTTTGCTGAACTTTTTCATCATTTTTTCCATCATTTGATGCTGCTTTAATACGCGATTAACAGCCTGTAAATCTTGTCCGCAACCGTTGGCAATACGCTGCTTGCGATTGCCTTTAATTAGATCGGGAAAGCGTCTTTCCTGTTTGGTCATGGAATTGATCACGGCAATTTGCCGGGCCAAATCTTTTTCATTGACTTTGGATTTTACCTCTTTAGGCACTTGCACCATCCCGGGCAGTTTGTCCATCATCGCGGTGATTCCACCCATATTCTGCATTTGCAGCAGTTGCTCCTTCATATCCTCTAAGTCGAAGCTTTTACCTTTCTGTATCTTTTTAGCTAATTGTTCGGCTTTTTTCTTGTCGACTTTTTGTTCAATGTCTTCAATCAGCGATAAAACGTCGCCCATGCCCAGGATGCGCGAAGCCAGACGATCTGGGTAAAATGGCTCCAGCGCATCGGTTTTTTCGCCGACACCGATAAATTTGATAGGTTTGCCGGTAATATGCCGGATTGACAACGCTGCGCCGCCGCGAGCATCACCGTCTGCTTTGGTTAAGATGACGCCGGTTAACGGCAGGGCATCATGAAAAGCTTTGGCGGTGATTGCTGCATCCTGACCGGTCATACTGTCGACCACAAACAATGTTTCAATAGGCTTGATGGCGGCATGTAGTGCCTTAATTTCCGACATCATTTCTTCATCAATGTGCAGGCGGCCGGCGGTGTCGACAATTAACACATCAATAAATTGACGTTTGGCGGCATCCAGTGCACGATTGACGATGTCGACCGGTTTTTCCGAAATATCGCTTTCAAAAAATTTAAGCCCAACATCGTCTGCCAAGGTTTGCAATTGTTTGATGGCTGCTGGGCGATAGACGTCGACGCTGACTACCCCGACTTTTTTCTTTTTCTTTTCTTTAAGATGACGACCCAGTTTGGCGACTGTGGTAGTTTTACCGGCCCCCTGCAATCCGGCCATCAGCACGATGGCCGGTGGTTGGGTACGCAGGTTTAATTCTTCATTTGCCGAACCCATGACTTTTATCAGTTCGCTCTGGACTACTTTGATCAGGGCTTGCCCCGGCGTTAAGCTGGATTGTACTTCCTGCCCCAGCGCGCGTTGGGTGACCTGTTCGATAAAGTCAGTCACCACCGGTAACGCCACATCGGCTTCCAGTAGTGCCATTCGAACTTCGCGCATGGCGTCTTTTATATTGGTTTCGGTCAGGCGGCCATGACCTTTCAGTTTTTTTAGGGTTCCGCTTAAGCGGTCGGTTAAATTATCGAACATATCTGCGTCTTTATTTTTATAGGATTGAGACTGGCGATGGCTAACAAGTCGGTTAGAACAATCGAACAGCTTAGTTTAACATAAGCTATTCGCAACGCCTTTTGAATATTCCTAATTGTCTATCATGTATACTTTTTTTATTGGCATTCTTTCTGTTTTAAGTTACACAAGCGCTACGGTGCTGGTGCTTAAAGATCTGCTGAGGCATTGTGAGCGAGGTAGGCCGGCCATTTATTTGGCTTGGCTGGCCGTAGGCTTGCACGCGGCTTATATCTTGTTGATATTTCAGCAGCACAACGACTTTAATTTCAGTTTTTTTAATGCGGCGGCGTTGGTGGCGTTGTTTATTGTGCTGCTGTTGCTTATTGCTGCAATCGATAAGCCGGTGGAAACGCTGGGTATCGCTATTTTTCCGATGGCGGCTCTTTTGCTGGGTCTGGATATGGTGTTTCCAGAAAAATCGCATCCGTTAGTGGCACACAATTGGCAAATGAGCACCCATATTCTGAGCTCTATCATTGCTTTTAGCCAGCTCAATATCGCTGCCTTGCAAGCGATTTTACTGGCTGTTCAGGATCAGCAGCTCAGAAGTCATCAGCCAAAACGCCTAATGCTGGCGTTGCCGCCGTTACAAGCAATGGAAGTACTATTGTTTCAGATGATAGCGGCTGGGGTTTTTTTTCTGACCATTTCCTTGCTGAGCGGCTTTATGTTTATTGATGATTTGTTTGCTCAGCATCTGGTACACAAAACGGTGCTGTCTATTATCGCCTGGGTGATTTTTTCCGGACTGCTGATCGGCAGGTTTCGCTATGGTTGGCGCGGCATTATTGCGATTCAATGGACGCTTATTGGTTTTGTGTTGCTGTTACTGGCGTATTTCGGTAGTAAGATGGTATTAGAGCTGATTTTGAAGAGGGTTTAAGTTTTTTGGGTAGATAGGCTGATTAAAAAATTTTGGCTAAGACCAATACCCTCACTGGTATTGGTAAAAAGATAATTTTAGCGCAAACTTTAATCAAAATATCCTTCAGCACGGAACCAGGCAATTGCGTCACTCACTGCTTCGTGGGCTGGACGAGCTTGATAGCCAAGTTGCTGTTCGGCTTTGGCTGATGAAAAAAACATTTTGTTTTTTGCCATACGTAAGGCGTCTATCGTGACTCTGGGTTCGTGGCCGGTTAGTTTTGCGGCAATTTGCATACCTATGGCAAGCGGGTAAATGGCTTTGCAAGGCAATTTTATTTTTGGCGCAGAATGGCCGTCAATTTTAGCGATCAGGCTTAAAATGTCGCAAAGGCTGAGGTTATCTCCACCTAAGATATATCGTTCGCCGATCTTGCCGTGTTCAAATGCCAGCCAATGTCCCATCGCGACATCTTCAACATGAACTATATTCAATCCCGTATCGACATAGGCCGGCATTCGTCCTTTGACGGCGTCGACAATGATGCGGCCGGTTGGAGTCGGTTTGATGTCCCGAGGGCCAATGGGTGACGAAGGATTGACGATGACAGCAGGTAGTTGATGATCTTCAATCAGGTGGCGAACTTCTTCTTCGGCCAGATATTTCGATTGTTTATAGACGCCAAGCATGTCTGCAAGTGTGGCTGGAGTCTGTTCGTTGGCCGGCGAGCCATCTTTGAGTGTGCCCATAGTGGCAACCGAGCTGGTGTAGATGATGCGTTCTATACCAGCCTCTAAGGCGGATAGCATCAGTGCACGGGTGCCGGCGACGTTGATTAGGTGCATGGCATGAGCATCAGGCACCCAAATCCGATAATCTGCTGCGACATGAAATAGATTATTACAGTCTTTTAATGCCCCAACATAGGTTTCAGGTTTTGCTAAATCACCTTCAATTATTTCTACATCCAGACCATTCAAATTGCGGCGGTCATTATTGGGGCGGGACAGCACACGGAGGTGATGGCCTTTAGAGATCAATAACCTGGCTATGGCAGAACCAATGAATCCAGTAGAGCCAGTAAGAAATGTGATAGTGGACATTCAGGGAGCAGAGCAAGGACGGTTAGAAAAAAATAACCGTCCGTAAAACCCTTGATGGGCTTCTGGACGATTCAGTCAAAATTTACGGATCATCAAATGATTAGAATGGGGTGGAGCCGTCTTCCATTCATTAGAGTTGGAGTCCTCAGGGCGGATCATCTAGTGTTTTAGGTAGACGATTTTACAATACATCCGAAGAATGGGGAGCCCTGTAGCTGTAATTATAGTTTAATTTTTAGCCGATTAACCAGAGTTCCTTGTTGCGTATAGTCAGATCTCGGCAAAATACCAGGTCAGGCTGCCCGAAAAATGCTTGCTTCTAATGGCTGGATGGAGAGAGTTGCCGCCTGATTTAGTTGTCATGGGTAGTAAGTTTAAACGTAGCGAGTTGTTGTTTTTGCTGATTTAGACGTTCAGTTTTCTCTGTGTTCTGTCTGGTTAGGCGTTCGTTTTTGGCTTGGTACTGTAATCTGGCTTGCCAGGCGTCAGTTTTATTCCATGCCGGCAGCAAGGATGTGCTCATAGTAATGCAATTTGTTGGGCATGGGGCAATGCAGAGTTCGCAACCGGTGCATTGATGGGAGATTATCGTATGCATTTGTTTGGCGCTGCCCAATATTGCATCAACAGGGCAGGGCGGAAGGCATTTGCTGCAACCTATGCATTCGGCTTCATTAATGATGGCGGTCTGCCGGGGGTGATTGGCGCCAAAAACAGGGTTAAGTGGCTTGGTCGGCACACCCAGCAAGGCGGCAAGCTGGGCGATGCCTTGTTCGCCTCCAGGTGGGCATTGGTTAATATCTGCCTGATGTTGGCTGATTGCTGTTGCATAAGGCAAACAACCCTGAAAGCCGCATTTGCGGCATTGAGTTTGCGGCAATAACGCATCAATTTGGATGGCTAATTGATCTGGTTGCAAGGTAAAGCCTCTAGGTTTTTTAAACAATTAGCGAACATTGTATCTAACTATGCAGTGCCGAAGAAATAAGCCGGCGTAAGTTTAAATTGCACACAATGCGGGCAGGGCGGCGGCTTTGCTGTAGTGTTTTGGTAACAGGTATCGGTATTCTTACAACATAAAGCATATGAGTAGTTGCTAGGTACCTATAAAATGTGAGACGATAATATCCAAATAGGGTAAGTAGTTTTTTATTGAAAAAAGTGTGCTAGGGCGTTTTTTTAAATCAAGTCAAGTAACTCGGGTGTGTTTTTAGCTGGGATTGACGTACTGTTTTAATGGGAGATTTATCGGGCGCCGTGTAAGCGATAAGGAATAAAACAAGTTACATATTATAGGTTGACTTGTTTGCATCTTCGGATGTGCTTGAATCTTGAATCTGGAATTTTTATTAAACTGAGGGTGAATTATGTTAAAAATCAAGTTGCTTCCAATAGCTGCATTAATCGGGTTAGGTTTTTTGTCGACGGCTCAGGCTGATAGTCAAGCTCAAGATGATCGTTGGTATGTTGCTCCTTCCGCTTCCTATGTCCATTCCGGTGGTGCTAGTAAGGCCAGCGATGGTTGGGGCGGAACCGGTTCCTTTGGTAAAATCATTGACGAACATTTTAATGTTGAGGTTAGAGGATTTTATCAAGGATACACCGCTGCTAGTGGTCATGGTGATGTGACTACTAAAGGCGGAACGATCGATCTGCAATATTATTTCTCTCGCGGCACATTCTCACCTTATGGTGTTGTAGCTGTTGGCGGTATGGAGGTTTGCTCACCTACGAATACCGGTGGCTGCAGAGCTGCTGCCCTTGGTGAGGCTGGCTTGGGTTTTGCTTATGAGATTAATGATCAAGTCTCATTCCGCAGTGATGTGCGCTATCGCGGCAATGTGCAGTCAGGTTTCCAAACCAACCCCAATAACCCATTTAACGACATGGTCGTGAATGCTGGTTTCGTGATTCCGTTTGGCGATAAACCAAAAACTAATGCGGTAAAATTTGATGTGCCTGCCCCTGCACCGGTAGTGCAAACTCCGCGGCCGGCGCCTGCTCCTCTGCCAATTCCGCAATCTAAGCTGATTCTGAAAGGCGAGCATTTCAAATTTGATTCCGCTGAATTGACCCCACATGCCAAAACGATTCTTGATGAGGTTTCGGCAAGTCTGATTGCTTATCCTGAAAAGCATGAGGTTTTAGTGCAAGGTCATGCCAGCAGCGAAGGCTCTGTTCCGCATAATTTGAAGCTGTCTGAGAGACGTGCGCAGTCGGTTGTTAGTTATCTTAAACACAAAGGTGTAACCAATAAACTGAGTGCAAAAGGTTTTGGTTCAGCTAAACCGGTTGCCGATAACAGAACAGAAGAAGGTCGTTCTGAAAACCGTCGTGTTGAGTTAATCTGGATAGAAAACTAATACAATTAGCGCATCGCGCACCTAAGTTGATTAATTAAAACCGCTCTTTTGAGCGGTTTTTTTTTGCTGGAAATTTGTGAGAAATGACATGTTTGCTTAGCGTTAATTCGGTCGATAAGCCGTTTTGCTTGATAAAATCTTGCGGCTGGTAAAAGATTAAACATAATTGACATTCTGCATTTTTAAATTTTCAGGTAGAATGGGCGGATTTTCATTAGCATTGTCTATGAGGATGCTGTGGCATGGCGCCATGGCTACTAAAGTTTTCATTCATTAAGAGTACAACCATGGCTGATCTATCGCTATACAGAAACATTGGGATCTTCGCGCACGTCGATGCCGGTAAAACCACAACAACCGAGCGGATTTTGAAGTTGACCGGTAAAATCCACAAAATTGGTGAAGTCCATGACGGTGCGGCGACGACAGACTTCATGGAGCAAGAACAAGAGCGGGGGATTACTATTCAATCGGCTGCAACTTCATGCGAATGGAATGGCCATCGGCTGAATATCATTGATACCCCAGGGCACGTTGACTTTACTATCGAAGTCTATCGTTCCTTGAAAGTATTGGACGGCGGGATCGGTGTATTCTGCGGTTCCGGTGGTGTTGAGCCGCAATCGGAAACCAACTGGCGCTATGCCAACGATTCTGAAGTATCCCGTATCATCTATATCAACAAATTGGATAGATTGGGTGCGGATTTTTATCGTGTTGTCAAGCAAGTGGAAGATGTGCTGGGCGCTCGTCCATTAGTGATGACGCTGCCTATCGGCACGGAAGAAAATTTCGTCGGAGTTGTCGATTTATTGACTCGTAAAGCTTGGGTTTGGGATGAATCGGGTGATCCGTTAAAATATACGATTCAAGAGCCGCCGGCAGAAATGGCCGAACTCATTGAAGAATGGCGGGAAAAACTGATCGAAACCGCCGTTGAGCAGGACGATGAGGCGATGGAGAATTATCTGGAAGGTGTTGAGCCGGATTTTGCTACTATTCAACGCTGCATTCGTAAAGGTACCATTGATCTGGCATTTTTCCCCACTTATGGCGGTTCATCGTTCAAAAATAAAGGCGTACAGCTGGTGCTGAATGCCGTAGTTGATTATTTACCTAATCCGACGGAAGTTAAGCCGCAACCAGAGGTTGATCTGGAAGGCAATCCAACCGGCACTTTTGCCATTGTCGATGCCGATAAACCTCTGCGCGCCTTGGCCTTCAAAATTATGGATGACCGTTTTGGGGCATTGACTTTCTTGCGGATTTATTCTGGTAAACTGGAAAAAGGCACCACGGTTTTAAATACTTTTACCGGCAAAACCGAGCGTATTGGTCGTATCGTGGAAATGCATGCCAATTCACGTGAAGAGCGTGATTCAGCCCAGGCTGGAGATATCGTTGCTGTTATCGGCATGAAAAACGTTCAGACCGGTCATACCCTCTGCGATCCAGATAAACCGGCAACGCTTGAGCCTATGGTTTTCCCTGATCCTGTTATCTCAATTGCCATTTCGCCTAAAGACAAAGGTAGTAATGAGAAAATGGGGATCGCATTAGGTAAAATGATCCAGGAAGACCCTTCTTTCCGGGTTGAAACCGATCAAGAAAGTGGTGAAGTTATCATCAAAGGGATGGGTGAGCTGCATCTGGATATTAAAGTTGATATTCTTAAGCGTACACATGGCGTAGAAGTGAATGTCGGTAAACCGCAAGTGGCTTATCGGGAAACGATTACCCAGCGCATTGAAGACAGCTATGTCCACAAAAAACAATCGGGTGGTTCTGGTCAATACGCGAAAATCGATTACATCATTGAACCAGGCGAGCCAGGCAGCGGATTTACCTTTGAATCGACGGTTACCGGTGGTAACGTGCCGAGAGAATACTGGCCGGCGGTGGAAAAAGGCTTCAAAGCCAGTATTGATAAAGGTGTTTTGGCTGGTTTCCCATGCCTGGACTTTAAAGTCAATCTGACCGACGGCGGTTTCCACGCAGTTGATTCGTCGTCAATTGCTTTTGAAATTGCGGCGCGTGCAGCTTATCGGCAATCAATTCCTAAAGCGGGTCCACAATTACTGGAACCTATCATGAAGGTGGATGTATATACGCCGGATAGCCATGTGGGTGATGTTATCGGTGACCTTAATCGTCGCCGCGGCATGATCAAATCTCAAGATCCCGGTGTTACTGGTGTTCGTATTAAAGCGGATGTACCTTTGAGCGATATGTTTGGCTACATTGGCGATTTGCGCACGATGACGTCCGGTCGCGGACAGTTCTCCATGGAGTTTTCTCATTACACGCCTTGCCCTCGTAATGTAGCGGAAGAGGTTATTAAGGAAGTTAAAGAGCGTAATAAGGATAAATAACGGCTCTAAGCTTGCAGCAGGCTGAATAGGCCTGCTGCGATTTTGCTATAACAACCTGCCGTGTTAGCTGCAGGTCTCCTAACCATAAAGTTTCCGCGATGTACGGAAACTTGTTCATTTATCTAACCTTGGAAGAACAATATGGCTTTTGTAATTACCGAAAACTGCATCAAATGCAAATTCACCGACTGTGTGGACGTGTGTCCAGTCGACTGCTTCCATGAAGGCCCTAATTTTTTGGTCATTGATCCCGAAGAATGTATTGATTGCACACTGTGCGAACCGGAATGCCCGGCAAACGCGATTTACGCTGAAGACGAGCTGCCGGAAGGACAAGAACATTTTATTGCGTTAAACGCTGAATTGGCTAAAGTATGGCCCATCATCGCTGAAGTAAAATCTCCTTTACCGGATGCTGATGAATGGAAGGATAAGCCTGGTAAATTTGCTTTACTAGAAAAATAATTGGTAACTATTCAGCATAGGATGGCTAGATCAAAAAGGTAGGATGTGTCAACCATCGGGTGGCGCATCAATTTAAAGCCCAATTTCCGGTAAGGTGGCTAGCGGCTTAAAGGATGCTATAGGGTTTTAGTCGCTTTGCACAAAGGATGTGCTTTGCCGATAAAGGCCTCTTGAGGAATGATACCCCCGTTGGTTGGCACGTCCTACATTGATTTAATATCTGTCATCCTTTGTGTTATAGGATGTGCGCAGCAGCGTGAAGCGCATCTTTCGTGATTGATGCGCCTCCTGACGTCGGCACATCCTATACAGTCTGTCCATTTGCGCTGAATAGTGACAAATCTTCTTCGTTGCGATTTCGGTGGATTTTAAGATAATGAACAGAATATTAGAGTTTATAACGTCCTTGTTACATTTGCTGGCGCATTTTTTCCGAATTTTGTTTGAATTTTCGTTTTGATCGTTAAATATTTGTTGAAATCGGCTTAAATTTTGCCATGCTCTAATATCGGCATAATCCAGTAATGTATATCGGAACCGGAAAAATCGGTTTTTAGACGGATTAATAAGTCAGCAATATTATTTTTATCAATATACATTTGAAAGCGGATTTTTCGCTGCCGGCCGCTAACTTGCTCGGCTAGTGATAAACCTTGATTTCTATGATCATGGGCACTCACAGGAAAGCTTGAGAAGCCTTGAGAATTTTCTATGCTTAACAAACAATCTACCACTGCCTCTTCAAGACTGGGCGGCACATTAATGGTAACCAGATAATCTTCATAATTCATGATCTGACCTCGCTGGTTTGACCGAATAATTTATATAATATCGGCAACAGGAATAGTGTTAAAAAAGTGGATGACGCCAAGCCGCCAATCACTACTATAGCCAAAGGACGCTGGATTTCTGAGCCTGGGCCTGAGGCAAATAACAGCGGAATCAAGCCAAAGGCGGCAATACTGGCAGTCATCAATACTGGCCGTAAGCGTCGGCCTGAACCGATAATAACGACGCGAGAAATTTCCATGCCACTTGCATACAGCTGGTTGAAATAACTCACCATGACGACACCGTTTAGTACGGCAATCCCCAATAGGGCTATAAAGCCCACCGAAGCCGGCACCGAAAGATATTCGCCTGAAAAGCCCAAGGCAAACACGCCGCCTATTAATGCCAATGGGATATTGGAAAGCACCAGCACAGCCTGGCGGATTGAACCGAACGTGGAAAACAACAGCAGAAAGATCAAGCCCAGTGAAATTGGAATCACTAACAGTAATCGAGCGGCCGCACGTTGCTGATTTTCGAATTGACCGCCAAATTCAACGTGAAACCCCGTGGGTAATTCGACTTGCTCGTTGACTGCTTTACGCGCTTCATCGACAAAGCCGACCAAATCGCGCCCTTCTACATTGCTGCGGATCACCACAAAACGCTGACCTTTTTCACGGTTGATTGACACTACCCCTTCAACCTGCTCAATTTTAGCAATTGCAGTAATAGGTATATGGCTGCCGTCCGGTAACGCCAATTGTAAATTAGCAAAGTTGGCGGTGTTGCTTTCACCGCGCAATAGCAACGGTGTGCGTTTAATACCTTCCTGAATCGTTCCGAGTTGCAGACCTTCAATTTCAGCGCGAAGCATGGTTTCTATGCTATTGCTATCCAGCCCAAAACGGCCGGCGGCTAAATGGTCAATTTTGATTTGCAGAAATTGCATACCTTCGTTTTTGCGCAGAAAAACATCGCTAGAGCCGGAGATGGCTTTAAGGATGGTTTCAATTTGCTCAGCTTTTTGGTTCAGTATGCCAAGATCGTTACCGAACAATTTAATCGCTACATCGCCGCGTACCCCGGTCAACATTTCCGAGACCCGCATTTCTATTGGTTGAGTAAAGCCGTGAGAAATGCCGGGGGTAGATGCCATGACTTGACGAATTTCTTCAATTAATGCGGCTTTACTGGCAACCCGCCATTGTTCTTTGGGTTTTAATATCAGAAAGGTGTCGGTTTCATTAAGCCCCATTGGGTCTAGGCCCAATTCATCGGTACCGGATCTGGAAACGGCTGAGCTGACTTCGGGAATATTTGCCAAAATATTTTTTTGGACTTGCTGATCCAGTGCCACCGAGTCTTGTAAAGTAATTGATGGCAGCTTTTCAAGCTGGATGATCAAATCGCCTTCGTCCATAGTAGGCATGAAAGTGCTGCCGATACGGGTAAAAACAAATAACGCCATGATGAGCAACACACCTGCTGAAATAAAGACTTGCTTACTGTGAGCAAGACACCATTTGAGTAACGGTTGATAGTATTTGAGTATTTGTCGTGGTAACCACGGCTCCTGATGCGATACCTGTTTGAGTAAAAACGAAGCCAACACCGGAATGGCGGTGAGTGATAATAACAGCGAGGCGCTCAACGCAAACACTATCGTGGTGGCAACCGGCCCAAATAGCTTGCCTTCCAGTCCTTGCAGCGTCAGTAGCGGTAAAAACACGATGATAATAATCAATATTCCAGAGGTGACAGGAACGGAGATTTCCCGAGTCGCCCGATAGATCAAATGTAATTTGGGTAAGCGTTGAGCTTTGTGGTGGTCGGCTAGTTGGGTGATAATGTTTTCGACCACGACCACTGCGCCGTCCACCAACATGCCGATGGCAATAGCCAAGCCTCCTAGGCTCATTAAATTGGCGGACATGCTGAAATTATGCATCAGGATAAAGGTAGCCAGTGCCGCCAATGGTAGTACGCAGGCGACTGTCAGGGCGGCTCGCAGATCGCCTAAAAACAGAATCAGCAGCACAACGACTAAAGCAATTGCTTCCAGCAATGCTTGGGTGACGGTATGGATGGCGTGACCGACCAGAATGCCCCGATTATAAAAAACATTGATATGCACACCGTCCGGCAGGCTGGCTTGCAGTTCTGATAGTTTTTCTTCAATGTGTTCTATCGTTTGGCGGGCGTTGGCGCCTCTTAGACCAAGGATGACACCAGAAACTGCTTCGCCCTTGCCATCCATGCTGACTGCGCCGTAACGGGTCAATGCGCCTATTTTGATATCGGCAATGTCTTCCACCTTGATTGGTAGGCCGTTATGTTGGGCCACAACGATGGCCTTTATATCCTGTTCGGTTTTAATGCGCCCATCCACCCTGACAATCAAGGTTTCTTCACCTTCGGTCAATCGTCCGGCGCCATCGTTGCGATTATTGTTTTGTAAAGCAGCGATTAATTGATCGGTATTGATATTGCGAGCTGCCATGCGGGTGTTATCGGGAATGACCTCAAAGCTACGCACCAATCCACCCAAGGCGTTGACATCGGCGACGCCTTTTACGGTTCGTAACGCCGGACGTAGCGTCCAGTCTAGTAGTTCCCGGCGTTCCATCAGGTTTAGTGTGCCGCCTTCAATGGTGAACATAAACATTTCTCCGAGTGGCGTGGTCATTGGCGCTATGCCGCCTGTTACGCCGACCGGGAGACTGCTCCAGAGGCCGTTTAGTCTTTCCGCGACTTGTTGCCTGGCCCAATAAATATCAGTACCCTCTTCAAAATCCAAGGTGATGTCGGTAATCGCGTACTTGGCTAGCGAGCGCAGGATGGTTTGATGCGGGATACCCAGCAATTCGACTTCAATCGGTGCGGTAATGCGGGATTCCACTTCTTCCGGGGTCATGCCGGGAGCTTTGATGATAATTTTTACTTGGGTTGGCGAGACTTCCGGAAAAGCATCTATCGGAATCTGCTTGAAAGCATAATAGCCGTCGCCGCATAACAGTAATGCACTTAACAGGATCAGCAATCGTTGTGTCAGGGCAAAACGGATTAGGGCGGCCATTATTCCTCTCCAAGCTTTAGCCAAACGGCTTTTAAGGCAACTGCGCCTTTCGCAGCAATCTGCTCATGTCCGGACAAGGGTGCGCGGATAAGGGATTCGCTATCTTGTTTACCCAGAATTTGCACCTCGGTGACGAGAAAGCCCCCCGTGTTACGCACAAAAATGTAGTAATGACCATTATTTTGGGCGATTGCAGTATTATTTACTTGAAAGCCGGCCTCGCTGCTTTGTTGCAGAATTTGCACATTGACATTCTGTCCGGCTCTGAGTTGGTTTTGGTTTTTGTTAATGATCGCTCGGGCTAGGATGGTCTGATTTTCGCGATTGACGTTTTGACCCAGTAGGCTGATTTTAGCGGTGCTGGTAGTGTCTTCAATGTTCACCAAATCATTAATGTGTATCGAATTTAGGCGTTCCTGTGGAATATTGATTTCTAGCCACAGTTCCGATAAATCGGCAATTCGATAGAGCGGAGCTTGAATATCCAGGCGAGTGCCCACTGTGGTCAGGCGTTCCAGGACAATACCGCTAATGGCTGCATGTATATTCAGTACGCTACTGAGCTGCCGGGTTTCCGCCAATCCTTGAATTTCTTTTGGCGACATGCCGGCCATGTTCAATAGTTGTCGGGCGGTGTCAAGCTGCACGGATTTGCTGCTTTGTTTAGATTGGGTTTCTTGCCAACGGCGATCAGCAATGACGCCTTCTTCCAGCAAATTTTTATCGCGTTTATATTCAAGATCTGCGAGATTGAATTCGCCGCCGGCGGTTAAAAACTCCCGTTGTAAAGTGACTAATTCCGGACTGTTGATTTTCGCCAGTACCTGGCCTTTTTCAACGCTGTCGCCGATATTAGCCAGTAATTGCACCACCACACCTGGCTGGGTGCTGCTGATTAAGCGTTCGTGGTTGGCAGGAATGACTACTTTGGCTGGGGCGTATAGTTTTGGAATAAGCCGGCTGACGCTGATAGGTGCAATTTGAATATCCAATTTATCGATTTGCTCTTGGCTAATGTTTAGCTGCATACCGTCTGCAGTGACAGTTAGAGTGTTAACCAGCAGTAAGGTAAAAAGCAATTTTTTCATGGTTGCACTCCAACAGCTTGATTATAAAAAGCAATATCGCGTTGTAATTTCACTTCCTGTTCTTTGGCGTTACAAATGGCTTGCAGGCTGCGCGTTTGTATTTTCAATAAATCCAGCAAATTGATTTCACCGGCCGCAAAGCTGGTTTCCGTCATTTTTAAATGGGTTTCGGCAATTTGTTTAAGTTCATTGGCGATGATTATTTCTTGGCGAGTGACTTCCAGAGCATGTTCGGCTTCATGCAGATTTTTATCCAGTTGCCGGTGTAGATGTTCGCGTTGAGCCAAGACTCGATTCAGTTCCAGATTGGCAGCCGCTATTTCTGGAGCATCATAAGTGCCGTGACCAAAAGGAATGACCACGCCTATCCCGGTAGTCTGAGTATTGCCGGAGCCGCTGGGGTCATGAATGCTTTCAGTGCCGATATTAATTTTTGGCTGATTGATGGTGTCGGTGGTTTTTGCCCATTCGATGGTGGCTTGCTTGCGAGCGATGATGGCGTTAATGGCTTCCAGAAGTGGGTGGTCAAATTGAATCGTCTTGATAGTGCTGAGCCGCTCATGAAAGTTTGCCGGAACACGGGTAATTTGCGTCAAATTGGTGTAATTTTTCCGGCTGTGCATCATCTCGGCTTCAGCCTGATTAAACAGGCTGCGATTTTGTAAATATTCGCTTTCTGCCAATAGTTGATCGGCACGGGCCAAATCACCAAGCTCTACCCGTCTTTGCACCTTTTCAAGCAGATGTTTGGAAATATCCAGTGAATATTGTGCCTGTTGTAACCGCGTTTCTGCCAGTGCAATATCCCACAATGCGGTTCTAACCAGACGAACCACTTCAAGTTTTATGGCTGCTGATTGCTTTTGTGCCGAGGTATGCGCCTGTTTGGCAATATCTTGGGCGGCAGAGCGTTGCCCCCAAAACCAGGGAGTGACTTCAAATTTTACTGAACTATCACTATAACCACGGTTATTAGTCATTTGGTCATCGCTATAGTCCAGATACAGCGCATTCGAGCCGGCTAACCAGCTATCGCCACGCACCGCCAAGGCATCAGCTTCTTGGACTAAAGCTTCCTCAATCAGCCGATCAGGAAATTTTTCCATTGTCAGCTCAATCAGTTGCGGCAAGCTCAGGGCCGAATCGAATTCTATGGGGTCGTGGTGTTCGAAGGCCTGCGTTTTCGGCGCAGCAGATTGCTGTGTGATTATAGCTGGTTCGTTACCATATGTATCTGCGATACAAAATGTAGGGGACAGTAAAAAAAATACTGGCAGGCCGTATCTTATATTACGGAATCCAGTCATATTGTGCTCCAAAACAGTAATTAGGTGAGGCGTCTTTGGTGTTTAACTAAAGTCAAGGCACATGCACAAAATATCTTCGCCGTTAAATCCCGGGTTGTTTCGGGTGCTGGGATTTGGGCAAAAGCCGAAGATGTTTTGTGTATGTTCCTAAGCAGGGTGGGGCTCGGGAGCAGTTTTGGCGGGTGGCTTGTTGAGAATAAAGCTCTGAGTTTTGTTGTAAAAATGGGATGGAACTCAGGTTGGCGTTATAAGACAGAGCCGGTATATGAGTAGGCTGAAAAAAAGCGTGGTTGGGTACTTTGTTGATCTGACGTTGATAAATGGCCGAGCCGACATTAACGATACAGCTTTCTGAGCTTTGCATATGTCCGCTTGCCGACATCGACATTTTGTTTTCGATCAATCGTAGCGACTCAAACTCGTACAAATGCAGGCCGGTTTCAGAAAAATCTCCGCCAGTATGTGCGTGTACCAGTGGGGCAGCGTTTTGCAGCAAAACCAAAAGTACAATGAGAAATTGACGAAAAAATGCAACCATTTATGTTTTTAGTGTGTCTATAGAGTCAGTTTATCTTTACAAGCGGTTGTATAGCGAGTGAGGAAACGCTATTCTAGTTGAAAATAGCAATTTTATCCCGAATATCAGGCAAGTCTAATTCACTTTATCAAAAGGTAACAATTCATGAACAAAAAAATCGGTATTTTTGCGGCACTATTTATCAGTGCGGCTTTGCTGCTGGGTAGTGTTCAAGATGCGCAGGCCAAGCGATTTGGCGGGGGCAGCTCTTTTGGCAGCAAACCCAGCTACAGTCAACCCTTCCAGCCTTCTACTGCGCCTAATGCGGCTCCCAGTCATCTTTCCGGTCAGCAACAGCCGGCGGCTGCGCAAAATCAGGCGGCTCGGCAAGGGTTGGCTAATCGCGGCGGCATGATGGGCATGTTGGGTGGTCTGGCTTTGGGTGGTTTGTTGGGCTCAATGTTTTTCGGCGGAGCATTTGAGCATATTAATTTGATGGATATGCTGTTATTTGCCGGGCTGGTTTATTTGGGGTATCGCCTATTCGCCGCCAGATCGGCTAGTCAAAATCAACCACTGGGAAATGCCTATGGTCGTAATAGTACTCAGGAAACAGCCCATTCAGATAGTGCGGCCAATCCGGCCGGTTTCGATACCGATGTGTTGTTTAATAAAGGGAAAACCCCAGGAAATGCCAATGTGGCGACGATTCCGGCCGATTTTGATCAAGCTGCTTTTCTGGTGGGAGCCGAAAGAGCTTTTCGGCATTTACAAGCTTCTTGGGATAAAGGCGATTTAGCGGCGATTCGTGGTTTGACGACCGACAAGGTGTTTGCAGAAATTCAGGAGCAACTGCGGGCAACCGGCGGTAATAATAAAACTGAAGTGTTGCAACTGAAAGCCGAATTGCTGGATGTGCGGCAAGCTGGAATGGAATTGGAAGCCACTGTATTGTTTAATAGTCTAATACGGGAAAACAATGGTCAGGAAGAAAGCGTCAGGGAAATCTGGCACTTTATCAAGCCGGTCAACAGCAAACAGCCCAAGTGGTTTTTGGACGGCATTCAACAGATGGCGGCCTAATGCGTAGCAACGGCGAAAAAATCCGGCGGCGCTACGATAGTTTAGCGCCTTGGTTTGACAGTCTGGAAGGTTTTTTGGAAGGACTGTTTTTTCGCCGGCTGCGGCAAAAACTTTGGCAGCAGGCAAATGGTACTCATATTTTGGAGGTGGGGGTCGGGACCGGCAAAAACTTTGAATTTTATCCGTCTGATGCACGGGTAACCGCGATTGACTTTAGTCCTAGAATGTTGGATCAAGCAAAAAAAAAGCGGGACAGAAAGCAAATTGATGTTGATTTGGTGCAGATGGATGTAGAGTCTATCTGCTATGCCGACAACAGCTTTGATACCGTCATCGCCAGTTTTGTATTCTGTTCGGTGCCGCAGCCCAGAAAAGGACTTAAAGAATTATATCGGGTGTTAAAGCCGGGGGGCCAATTATTGCTGTTGGAGCATGTATTAAGCAGTAATAAAACCAAGGCGGCGGTGATGAATGCGCTTAACCCATTGGTGGTTCGTGTACTGGGCGCAAATATTAATCGGCAAACGATTAAAAATGTGCAAGCTTGTCCGTTCCAGAAAATTTTGATCGATCCAGCCAGTAGTGACATGATCAAATTAATTCGGGCGATTAAGTAAATGATCAGTGTGTGTTGGTGAGTACGGAACGGACATTGTTTGGTCGGATGAATTATGCATAATCCTAGAATCAGCAGTTGGACAGGAATCCAACCGGCATGGCGTTAAAGCGCCTCGGCGCAGAATGCGGATGGAGAGACGATACGTGTACGGCCGAAGCTGCCGCGTTGCAGCAGCCCGGCGCGCCGGTCGCCAAGTAATCGGCCTCACTTGCCAAAGCCATCGCTAGAAGAAAGGTGTCGTTCGGATCGTTTGCTTCTATGTCTGGTAATGATGGCAGCGTGTCCAGCAGAATTGCAGGCTGCATGTTATTAACCATTGCACCAACGCGATGAGCAGGTAGGATGTGCTGAGCAGCGTGGAGCGTATCTTTCGCCATTGCTGCTCTTTCTTTCGTCGGCACGGCCTTTGCAAGCTATTTATTTACAGTGAATTTTTAACCTGGAGACATGAATATGCGTAAAAGTTATGGTTTTGCGGCGTATGACGCTCAAACGCCGCTGAGAGGTTTTCATTTTAATCGTCGCGAGCCAAACGCCCAGGATGTTTTAATAGAAATTCTCTATTGCGGGGTTTGCCACAGCGATTTGCACCAAGCTCGTAATGAATGGCATGGCAGCACCTTTCCTATTGTGCCGGGTCATGAAATTATCGGCCGTGTGTTGCAGGTGGGTGCAGAGGTAAAGCATTTCAAGTCGGGTGATGCCGTAGGGGTCGGATGTATGGTCGATTCCTGCGGTGTTTGCCCAGACTGTCAGGATCATCAAGAGCAGTATTGCGATCAAACCGTGTTTACCTATAATAGTGCCGACTCGCATTTAGGCGGCATGACATATGGTGGATATTCCAATCAAATTGTCGTCGATCAACGTTTTGTGTTGAGCGTCTCGGAAAAACTTAATCCGGCGGCAGTTGCCCCTTTGCTTTGCGCCGGTATCACCACTTATTCGCCGTTACGGCATTGGCGAGTCGGCAAAGGCGATAAAGTAGGTATTGTCGGTTTGGGTGGTCTGGGGCATATGGCGGTGAAATTTGCACACGCCTTTGGCGCGCATGTGGTGCTGTTCACCACCTCAGCAAGCAAGGTGGCAGATGCCATACGCTTGGGCGCCGATGAAGTAGTTATTTCCACTCGGCCTGAGGAATTGCAAAAACATCTACAAAGCTTTCATTTCATACTCGACACAGTTGCTGCACAGCATAATCTAGATTCGTATCTGGCACTGTTAAAGCGTGATGGTCATTTATGCTTGGTAGGTGTTCCCGATCAGCCGCATCCCTCGCCCAGTGTCGGTAATTTGATTTTTAGACGTCGTTCGCTATCTGGATCTTTAATAGGCGGTATTCGCGAAACGCAAGAAATGCTGGATTTTTGTGCCGAGCAGCAAATTACTGCCGATATTGAATTGATTGCCATGCAGGATATTAATACCGCTTTTGAACGGATGCTGAAAAGCGATGTGAAGTATCGTTTTGTGATTGATATGTCTACCTTACAGGCTTAAGGCGAATAGCCTAATTGATTAGTTTTTTGTCTGGCCGACAAGACGTTTTCAGGATGCTCATTCAAAATTGATGGGCCTCCCCGGTGTCGGCACCTCCTATGCAGCTTAATTATCCTAGAATCGTCATACTTGCAGGGCAGGGATTCCGTGCTATGGATGGCGAGCGTCGAACTATCCCTGGAGTCTGGATTTGCTACGGGGTCTTACGGCTTCGGTAACTGCCGGCATGACGGCTTTAGCTGAGGTGCCTTGCTAATGAGGTAAATCGTTGCCTACAAATACTGACCATTTTTTAAACAATTTTAAAATTCACAAAATTTAACAATGGGTTACCAATGATTGTCTCTGTTTTGTCACAACTTTATCCACAGCTTTTGGGGATAACCTGCTGAATGCGGGATATGGCTGCTGATAAATGTCGATTCTTTAGAGCGACAAAAGCCTTTATAGTTGTTCCAAAAAACTGTTTCCATTGTATTTATGTAACTAATTGAATTTTAATGTATTTTGTGGTGTAATTGTTCGCGCAGGAAGGTTAATGGCTGGCTGTTGATTTATTAGACGATTTAAGATTTTTTGTTGTATAACATTGAGTTATAGTCTATTGTCACCGTTTTGTCACAACCTTATCCACAGCTTTTGGGGATAACAGTAGGATTGTGATTAAAGCTGATTTTTAATACTGTGACTGTTGATGGCTAGCAGCAATCGCTGGCGAGGGTAAAGTTTTAAGAAATTTGTTTATTTATAACTAATTGAAAAATATTGATTTTTTTAGGATAAAAACCAATCCAAAATTCATTTTGTTGTTGGCTAATTTTTAGACAATTTAAGAAAATTATTTAAAATACAGTAGGTTATAGTGTTTTGTCACGGTTTTGTCACAATGTTATCCACAGGTTTTGGGGATAATGCACAATATTTGTTGTTGGATGTGGGTTTATTGGCTATGGCTGGTGGCTGGCCAACTGATGACATGGGCTAAGCCCATTTGGCTTTGCAGCTGCTTGATAACCATTTCCACTCGCTCGGGTCGGTCATAAAATTCAATTACCAGCGGTAAATCCAGGCTTAAATCCAGCAAGTGGCTGGTGCGGATTTTGCCGTCCGGGCCGAAACCGGCAATACCTTGCAATACCGTAACCCCTGAGACTTTTTCTTCATCATGCAGAAACTTGATGATTTTGGGCAGCAGATGTTCGCCTTCCCTAAGAAAAATTCGGGCTACTGTAATAGATTGAGTCGCCATAGCCAATTCCCCAATAATGTGCCTAACCAGATCACCACCATGCTGCACAGATTTGCGCTGATAAAAATGCTCAGCAATGGCTGGATGTCCAGTTGAAAATGGTAGAGTTTGAAGGAAATCCACAGTGTCAATACTACTGTTAACAGTGCCAACAGTAAAATTAGTACGATTAACTGTAAGGTCTGCGGTAAATGAAAATTTAGTAGCAGCAACTGCGTCAGCGCGATCAATAAAAACGCAAGCAACATGCCAAGGCTGATTTGCAGATAGGGTAGCTGTTCCAACCAAGGTTCTGCATCGCTATTAAACAATTTACGACCGATCAATAAACCAATCCACACTGCGGCCAAGCTCAAGACATTGCTTAGCAAAATATTCAATGCCGCTTTTAGTAGATTGCCTTCTTCAATCAGGTAAAGCGATTCCAGCGCATAGGTGGAAAAGGTGGTGTAAGCGCCCAAAAAGCCGATTAACAACGCGGCCCGGTATTCTTGCACTAAAGCATAACGCTGCATCAGCATCGCGCTGAGAAAGCCCATCAAAAACGAGCCGGATACATTGATGAATAAAGTGCCGTAAGGAAAATTGCGCCCTAGCCAGGCATAAATACCGTTGGCAACAAAGAAACGCGCCAATGCCCCGACCGATCCACCTAAAGCTATGTAGATCAGTTGGTTCATTGGGTTTAACTCATATCAGGCTAATGAGGTGCTTATGGCTTGGCGGCGATATGGTTCACAGCTTCTGCGACTATATCCAGTAGTTCATCGCCGTGAGATTGGCTATATTCAATAATCTGTTTGCGCATGCGTGGTTCCCAGAAATTTCTGATATGTTGTTCCACGCCTTGTACGGCCAGCTCTCTATCGGGTTCTGCTTTGAAAAATTGACCGATGTTGTTGGCCATTTTAATTAAATTACTGTTATCCATGATTTATGCGGTTGACTCTTGATAATGTTGTAAACGCTGAGGGTGGGTATAAATAACATGATTTTCATTGCGGGTAAAGCCAACCAAGGTTAATCCGCATTCTTCCGCCAGCTGAATAGCCAGCGCTGTGGGGGCGGAAATGGCCGCCAATAAGGTTATGCCGACGCAGGCGGCTTTTTGCACCATTTCATAACTGGCGCGGCTGGTCACCAGCAACCAGCCATCGTCAAAATTACAGTTGGCTTTGGCTAAGGAACCGATCAGTTTATCCAGCGCGTTATGGCGTCCAACATCTTCTCGAACACTCACTACGCCGCGTTCTGCTACCAGCCAGCCGGCGGCATGAACTGCGCCTGTTAATTGATTGAGGGATTGTTGCTGGTACATATCCGCCATTGCGGTACTTAACAGGGTTGCGTCTAGAATATGCCCTTTTCCGACTGGTTTGGGGCGTCTAATTGCCTGTTCCAAAGTACTGGCGCCGCATAAACCGCAACCTGTTCGACCTGTCATGTTGCGGCCCTTGCCGTGCATTTGTTCAAAACGCGGTTCGGGTATGGTTATCCTGACTTCTATACCTTTAGAGCGTTGTACCACTCGCACAGATTGCAATTCAGAGGGGTGCTGGATAATTTCTTCAGTCAGGCTAAAGCCCATCGCGAAATCTTCCAGATTTAACGGCGTGGTCAACATCACCACATGCGGGATGGTATTGTAGACCAATACCACCGGCACTTCCTCGGCTATGCAGTCTTCCTTGCGGCTGTGAATCGGGCCACGCCAGTAATCGAAACTTGCTTTGCGATAACTGGTCCAGCCTAATTCACTCACCGCATCCATAGCTGATTTTAGGCTTTTTCTGCAACGACCAGACGCTCTTCCAACAGCGATAACTGTTGATCAGAGAAGTTTTGGTATTGTTGTTGCCATTCCGATGGCTGCGTCACCTTGGAGACATGCACTGCCGTTACTTTATATTCAGGGCAGTTGGTGGCCCAATCGGAATTATCGGTGGTGATGACGTTAGCGCCTGAATGCGGGAAATGGAAAGTGGTATAAACCACGCCTGGCTGCATTCTGTCGGTGATCAAAGCATGCATCACGGTCTCGCCGGAACGGCTTTTTACACCTACCCAGTCGCCATCAGCAATACCCAGGACTTCGGCGTCATGCGGATGGATTTCCAGTCTATCTTCGCCATGCCAAGCCACGTTGTCGGTGCGGCGGGTTTGCGCACCCACATTGTATTGCGACAAAATCCGTCCGGTGGTTAAAATCAGCGGATATTTGCTGCTGGTGCGTTCTTCGGTAGCCACATATTCAGTCAGCATAAATCGGCCTTTGCCGCGGATAAAAGCATCCTCGTGCATAGTTGGTGTGCCGTCAGGATGTTCTTCGTTGCAAGGCCATTGCACACTGCCCATTGCGTCAACTTTTTCGTAACTAACGCCGGCAAATTGTGGTGTTAGTTTGGCAATTTCCGCCATAATTTCTGAAGGATGGCTGTAATTCATTGGATAACCCAAGGCGTTGGCCAAATCCTGGGTAACTTGCCAATCTTCTTTGCCGGCCAGTGGTGTCATCACTTTACGAACCGGTGATATTCTGCGCTCGGCATTGGTAAAGGTGCCGTTTTTCTCCAGGAAAGAAGAGCCGGGTAAGAAAACATGGGCAAACTTAGCGGTTTCGTTCAAAAACAAATCCTGTACCACCAGACATTCCAGTTGACGCAAGGCATGATGGACGTGTTGTATATCCGGGTCGGATTGAGCAATGTCTTCACCTTGCACGTATAAGCCTTTAAAGCTGCCTTCAATGGCGGCGGCAAACATATTGGGAATACGCAAACCCGGTTCGGACTCCAAAGGTACACCCCAGGCAGACTCGAATAATTCCCGAGTTTTAGTGTCAGAGACATGGCGATAACCAACAAATTCGTGTGGAAACGAACCCATGTCGCAAGAGCCTTGTACGTTGTTTTGACCACGCAGAGGGTTAACGCCCACGCCTTCGCGGCCGATGTTGCCGGTAGCCATCGCCAGATTGGCAATACCGATTACCGTCGTTGAGCCTTGGCTGTGCTCGGTAACGCCTAAGCCGTAGTAAATTGCGCCATTGCCGGCTTTTGCGTATAACCTTGCTGCGCCACGGATGCTTTCTGCATCAACGCCGGTTAATTCCGCAATCGCTTCTGGAGAGTTTTTAGGTAAGGCCGCAAAAGTTTTCCATTTATTAAAAGATTCAATATCGCAACGCTCAAGCGCGAATGCTTCATCAACCAAACCTTCAGTAACAATTACATGCGCCAAGGCGGTGACAATGGCGACATTGGTGCCCGGACGGAGTTTTAAATGATAGTCGGCTTTAATATGTGGGCTATTACGAACCAGATCAATGCTGCGCGGATCAATAACGATCAATTTAGCGCCTTCGCGTAACCTGCGTTTCATCATAGAGCCGAAAACCGGATGGCCATCAGTCGGGTTGGCGCCTATCACCAGAATGACATCGGCTTTTTGCACTGAGTCGAAATTTTGTGTGCCTGATGCTTCACCGAAAGTAGATTTTAGGCCATATCCGGTTGGTGAGTGGCAAACTCGGGCGCAGGTATCGACATTGTTATTGCCAAAACCGGCACGTATCAATTTTTGCACCAGATAGGTTTCTTCATTCGTGCAACGCGATGAGGTAATGCCACCAATTGAATGCCGACCATACTGGCTTTGAATCTGTTTTAGCCGGGTAGCCGCAAACTGAACGGCTTCTTCCCAGCTGACCACCTGCCAAGCATCACTGATTTTATCCCGTATCATCGGCGTGGTGATGCGGTCTTTATGCGTGGCGTAACCGAATGCAAAACGGCCTTTAACGCAGGAATGACCATGATTGGCCTGACCATTTTTATCCGGCACCATTCGTACCAGTTGTTCGCCTTTCATATCAGCGCGGAACGAGCAGCCAACGCCGCAATAGGCGCAGGTGGTAATGGTGCTGTGTTCTGGTTGGCCGTGGTCAATCACGGATTTTTCCATCAGCGTCGCGGTAGGGCAGGCTTGTACGCAAGCGCCGCAAGAAACGCATTCTGAATCCATGAAGGCTTGATTTTGGCCCGGCGAAACATGGGAGGCAAAACCACGACCATCAATAGTCAGTGCAAAAGTGCCTTGTACTTCTTCGCAGGCGCGAACGCAACGTGAGCAAACAATGCATTTGGACGGATCAAAACTAAAATAAGGGTTGCTGGTGTCTTTTTCAGCACCAAGATGGTTGTTGCCGGCAAAACCATAACGGACTTCACGTAGACCCACTTCGCCAACGGTATCCTGCAGTTCGCAGTCGCCGTTTGCAGCACAGGTTAGACAGTCGAGCGGGTGATCCGAGATATACAATTCGGCAATGCCGCGTCTAATCTCAGCCAGTTTGCTGTTTTGGGTGCTGACTTTCATGCCGGCACCAACGGGGGTGGTGCAAGAAGCCGGATAGCCGCGCGCCCCTTCAATTTGCACCAGACACATCCGGCAAGAACCAAACGGCTCAAGGCTGTCGGTGGCACATAATTTGGGAACGCTTATGCCGGCTTCTGCCGCGGCTCGCATCACCGAAGTTCCGGCGTTGACGGTAATGCTGCGACCATCAATTTCCAGCGTGACTTTATCTTGAGCGGCGCTGGCTGGAGTGCCGTAATCTATTTCTACATTTGCTGACATAAGCTATCTCCTGGTAATCGATCAGACTTTTTCGGTTGTTAAACCAAAGTCTTCGGGGAAATGATTCAGGGAGCTCAACACCGGAAAAGGTGTCATGCCGCCCATCGCACATAAAGAACCGTAAGTCATGGTGTTGCATAAATCACGGAGCAGTATGGTGTTTTTGTCTTTTTCAATGCCGTCGATAATCCGGTCTATTACTTCGACGCCACGAGTTGAACCTATCCGGCAAGGGGTGCATTTGCCGCAGGATTCTTCAACACAGAACTCCATGGCGTAACGTGCCATGTCGGCCATGTTGACGGTATCGTCATGGACAACGATGCCGCCATGACCAAGCACTTTTGAGATGGCCGCAAAAGCTTCGTAATCCAGCGGTGTATCAAATTGTTCTTCGTGCAGGTAAGCGCCCAACGGCCCGCCAACTTGTACTGCGCGGATAGGGCGACCAGTAGCTGTGCCGCCGCCGTATTCGTATAACACTTCCCGTAAGGTCATGCCGAAAGCGGCTTCAAATAGACCAGGGTGTTTGATATTGCCCGCCAGTTGCAATGGTAAGGTGCCGCGTGAGCGGCCCATGCCGTAATCACGGTAATATTCGCCGCCTTTGTCCAGAATGATGGGTACTGAGGCCAGCGAAATAACGTTGTTGACGATCGTCGGTTTGCCGAACAAGCCGACGATGGCTGGCAGCGGCGGCTTAAAGCGCACCAGGCCGCGTTTACCTTCCAGGCTTTCCAGCAACGAAGTTTCCTCGCCGCAGATATAAGCGCCTGCGCCGCGTCTAACTTCCAGATGAAAGGTTTTGCCGCTGTTTTGAATATTTTCGCCAAGATAGCCGTGCTGATAAGCCGATTCGATGGATTGATTCAAGGCGATAAATGCATGGGGATATTCGACCCTTAGATAGATGTAACCTTGGGTGGCGCCTACCGCTAAGCCGGCGATGGTCATGCCTTCGATTAGCACAAAGGGGTCGCCTTCCATGATCATCCGGTCGGAAAATGTACCGGAGTCGCCTTCGTCAGCATTGCAGACGATGTATTTTTGATCGGCCGGAGCATTCATGACGGTGTTCCATTTAATCCCGGTGGGAAATGCGGCGCCGCCGCGACCACGCAAACCGGAGTCACTGACATGTTTTACAATTTCGGCAGGTTGCAAGGCCAATGCATTGCTCAAGCCGCGGTAACCATCGTGGGCCAGATAGTCTGCCAGATTAACAGGGTCGGTCAGCCCGACGCGGGCGAAGGTCAAACGGTTTTGGTTTTTAAAATAAGGGAGCGCTTCGATATCGCCCAGGAAAAGCGGATGTTGTGCACCGTCCAGTAGTCCGTTATCCAGTAGGCCGGCAATATCGTCAGCTTGTACCGGGCCATAGGCAACGCGGCCTTGCGCGGTTTCAACTTCCAGTAATGGTTCCAGCCAAAACAAGCCGCGCGAGCCATTACGAATAATTTCTATATCCAATCCTTTATCGGCAGCCTGTTGCTGTACCGCTTTAACGACTTGCTCTGCGCCCAGTGATAGAGCGGTTGAATCGCGGGAAATAAATAGGCGGGTCATTATTCTGTACCTTTGTGTGCGGCTAATAATTTATCGAATGCGTCAGGGCTTACCCGGCCATAAACATTCTCATCAATCGTGATTGCAGGCGAACAAGCGCAGTTTCCCAAACAATAAACCGGTTCCAGTGAAAACAAGCCATCGGCTGTTGTTTCGTGGAAATCAATGCCCAATTGTTGTTTGGCATGATTTTCCAGTTGTTTACTGCCCATGGACTGACAGGATTCTGCACGGCAAATATGGATGGTGTGTTGTCCAGGCGGTGTTTCTCGAAAATAATGATAAAAACTGATGACGCCATGCACTTCGGCCTGAGATAAAAATAAGGCTTTGGCAATATCTGCCACGGCAGCCTGTGGAATATAGCCCAGAGTATCCTGAATACCATGCAAAATGGGTAGTAAGCTGCCTGGCATCGACTGATGGGCAGCCAGTATATCCAGCACGGTGGATTTTTGATTTTGATAGTCTTGCATCATCGGCTCTACATAAAGGGACATAAATTTGCGGCGTCTATTTAATCATGAATAAACACCGTTTTGCAATTTAACCACGCGGCTGAAAGCCGTGAGTTTCCTCATAAAGTCTAGGAATTGGTTTGTTGGATTCTTTATCTGCAAAGAAGTTCGTAATGATAATGGTTTTCATTAAAAAATTTTAATAAATTTTTGTTTGTTGGTCTGCATCTGCAATATTGTCATTAAAACCCCTATTCCATCAAGTTGCTGACAGCAGCAGCGAGCACGTCGGGGGAGAGGCGAACTTATTTCGGATAAACGGCTAAGTGAAGTTAATTGAGTTGGCCTTGTGGCTGCCTGAGGTTGGCTATGGTCGATTAAAAACAGAGCAGGAATTGTCCGCCCTGTTTTTAAATTCCTATAACTATATCAGCGTAAATAGATAAACTGCATAGGATGTGCCTAGAAAAGGAGGCGCATCAATCGCGAAAGATGCACTTCAGGCTGCTGCGCACACCCTATAACAACTTGGTTTGCAGAGTAAAAAAATCACGCTGAATAGTTACAAATCCCTTTATTTAGCTGCGGCAGGCGTTTCAGTGCCAGCCGGAGCAGCAGTGGCTTCAGCGCTTGGTTGCGCGGCTGCTTCTGGTTTCGCTTCAGCTGCACCTGCAGCTGCAGGTGCTGCGGCGGCTGGTGGCAATAAGATTTCAATCTGTGCGGCTTTACGCAGACTTTCCAATTTTGCCTGAACTTTTTGACGTTGCAGCAATGGACGGATTTGTTCTTTTACAGCATCCAGTGGTGGTGGAGTCAGTGCTCTGGAATCTTCCCTTAAAATGACATGCCAGCCAAACTGTGTTTGTACCGGTTGTTTGGTGAATTTGCCGTTTTCCAGTGCGATAACCGCTTGCGAGAAAGGCGCCACCATTCTGTCGGCAGTAAACCAACCTAAATCGCCGCCTTCAGCGCCGGCAGGGTCGATGGAGTGCTTTTTGGCTAATGCGCCAAAGTCAGCGCCTTTTTCCAGTTCAGCAATCAGTTTTTTGGCCTCTGCTTCTGTTTTAACCAGAATATGGCGGGCTTTATATTCGCTGCCGAGATTAGCCATTTTGGAATCGTATTCCGCTTTAATTTCTTCGTCTGTGACCGGATTATTTTTCAGGTAATCTTGCAGCGCCACTTGAGAAAGCAGAGAGTTTTTAATTTCAGCTAAACGTTCAATAAAGTCCGGGGTTTTATCCAGGTTTTTTTGGTGAGCTTCTTGGGTTAAGAGTTCGCGTTGAATCAGCTCGTCTACTAGTTGTTCTTTAGGGAATGACTGGCCTTGACCATGTTCTGAAATCTGTTTTTGCAGAGCGTCAAAAGTTTTTTTGCTGATGAATACGCCGTTGACTGAAGCAACCGCATCTTCTTTAGTCACCGCCGGAGCTGCGGCTGTGTCGGCGGTATCCTTGGCTTTTTCTTCAAAACAGCCTGGCAGCAAGGTGGCGCTAGCCAGAATTAATGGGATAAGTTTCAGTTTCATTTATGGATTTCCTATTGAGTTTTCAGAGGGGGTTAAAGCATTAATACCTAGAGCATGGATGTCTTCTTTCATCAAATCGTTCAGCGCTTGATAGATTAGCTGATGGCGTTGCACCAGAGATTTACCCTCAAAAACGTTGGCGACAATAGTTACATAATAATGACCGCCGCCTTTTTGTACGCCGGCATGTCCGGCATGAGCGGCGCTTTGATCGATTATTTCGATTAAATCTGGATTAAGTGCTTCTTTAAGCTTTTGTCTGATAAGTTCGGGTATCATTTTGGGAATACTTGTTTAAATGGTTTTACAACGACACGGGCGTATACGCCCGCAGCAATATAGGGGTCGGCATTTGCCCAAGTTTTGGCGTCGTCAAGGTCTGCAAATTCGGCAACGATTAAACTGCCGGTGAATCCTGCATCCCCAGGATTGTCCGCTTCAATCGCTGGATGTGGGCCGGCCAACACCAGCCGGCCTTGATCCTGCAAAGCCTGCAATCTTTGCAGATGGTCAGGACGCGCCGTCAGACGCTTGCTTAGGCTATCGGCAACATCTTCGCTAATGATGGCGAACAGCATTACTTCTTACTCTCTGCGTTAGGCACATGTTTATACAGAAAAGCCATTTGTACCACAATAAAAACGATCATGATAATCGGTACACCAAATGTTTTAAAGCTGACCCAATCATCGGTGCTGTAGTTGGACATGACATATATATTGAGAAAACCGACGCTGAAAAAAAACAAGGACCAACTCAAATTTAGTCGCTTCCAGATTTGCCTAGGCAATTCCAGATTGCCGCCCATCATTCGTTCGATGAAAGTCTTTTCACCGATAAACTGACTGCTCAGAAATGCGCCGCCAAATAACCATTCAATAATGGTCAGTTTCCATTTGATAAATTGTTCATCTTGCAAATAAAGGGTTGCTCCACCCATAATCAGAATTAAAGCCAGAGTAATCCATTGTAAAGTTTCCACTTTACGGTAAATTAACCAATAGGCTACAACCTGCACGATCGTGGCGACAATAACCACAGCGGTAGCCGTATAAATATCGTACAACTTATAGGCTATAAAAAATAGAACAATGGGAAAGAATTCTAAGATTGGCTTCATGATTGATAACTAGGAGGATAAAGCTCAGACGTAGCGTTCGATTCCCGAATGGCATGATAATACTGGAATCGTACTGCCTGAGAGCTGTCGTGTGTATAAGCGTTCAGTGTCTTTGTGTGGTTGATTAGCGATAAACAATGCCGGCGGGCTATCCTTAGAATCATGCTCAAAAAACGATCAGGCGGCTAACAACGGTTCGGCATTGTATGATCTAGCGATGCGATTGTATACAAAAACACCATGACTTAATACGAGGACAGTAAAAAAATTCTAAAGAGCCCTGCTGGTTTCGCGTTACTGCAAAGGCGATACTGTCAGTTTACTGTTAAAATATTATTTTTGACGGAGAGCTTAATGACCAAAGATATCAACACCGAACTTGAAGCTGCCGCGTTCAGGCAGTTACTGGCTCATTTGCAGCAACATACCGAGGTGCAAAATATCGATCTGATGATCTACGGCGATTTTTGCAGAAATTGTCTGGCAAAATGGTATGCCGCAGCGGCAGCGGAGCGAAATATAGCCGTGGATTATGAACAAGCTAGAGAAGTTATTTACGGCATGCCGTATAGCGAGTGGAAAGAACGCTACCAACTTGAGGCCAGTACCGAACAACAGGCGCTTTACGACAGTAAACAGAAATTAAAACTTCAGTCATGATTAACGAGAACAATTTCGATGCAATGTTTTCCGGTATTATTGGGCAAGAATACCAAATGCTGAAACAAATTTGTCCAAGCGCCACAGAAATGAGCCGCCTAGTAGGTGAGGCCGTTGCCAAGTTTTGCGGGCAAAGCACCAATGTCGTCCGGGTTGTCGAATTAGGCGGTGGCACCGGTATCACTACCTTGTCCATTCTATCGGCAGATGCTGATTTAAGTGTCTTGAGCGTAGACAACGAACCGATCATGCAGAAACAAGCACAGCAAAGTCTTGAACAATGGGCTGATGCCGGCCGCTTGGCGTTTTGCAGTGATGATGCATTGACAGCTTTACGTTCGTTGGAGCCAAACAGTATAGATATATTGGCGTCTGCTTACACATTACACAATTTTCAAGCTGATTATCGAAAACAAGTGCTTCAGGAAATCTTTCGGACATTAAAGCCCGGCGGTCAGCTTATCAATGGTGATCGTTATGCCCTGGATGATATTTCAGCGCATACTCGCAACACCCAACAAGAATTGGCAGGTTATTTTAAAGTCTTAACCGGCATCAATCGCCTTGATTTACTCGAACACTGGGTGATTCATCTTTTCAATGACGAATCGGAAAATCATATCATGCGTGAAACCGTTGCCATCCAGCAATTAACGGAAACTGGATTCAAGCAGATCGAATTAAAACGCCGGCTGGATGTCAACGCATTGCTCATTGCCGTTAAATAGCCGTCGAGCATGCAAAAACTTAAAGCTACGCTTAATCTGGAGAAGATAAATGGCTGATTCAATTCAGGCTAAAAATAAGCAAAATGCTTTTGTAGAAGATCTTGATGCAATGTTTGACACTGCTGATGCGGATGCCCATCAGCAAGTGGGCTTAGTTGATGAGCATGACGCTTTTGATCGCTTACTGGCAAACGATAGTTTTCAGCAATTCGATCAACATGAGTTTGCTGCTTCAAGCGATTCGAGTAGCAAAGTTATTTTATCCGGTGCAGAAGGGATTAAGGATGTGCGCAGTCCTGATAGGGTTGTTGAAGAGGTTGACGATTTTTTCAGTGTCAACAAGGAGCATGAATGGGTACACAGCATAGATGAAGTGAATTTGCCCGAATTAAACGCTTTAGAGCAAGTGGCCGATGTTGACGAATTCACCGTTCAAACCAATGAATTAGCTCGGTTCCCATCGTCGTTGCAGCAACGTGAAGCAGAAGCGGAAACAATAGCTGAAATTGCGGCATTTTTTGAGGATATGCCCCGCCCAACTACGCTGGAGCCCAAGGAGCCGGCAGCTGAACACATTGTTAGTCCGCCTAAAACCGCTATTGATGAAGAAATGCCGAAGGCTGTTGGTCAAATCGATTTTCGTGCAGAACTAACCGATTTGGCAATACAGGTTGAGGCGTTGAAAAACCAGCAGCAAGTTCTTAAGCAGGAAATGGCCGAGAAAGCTGATCAAGAAGAACTGATTTTATATCGTGATCAACTTAATGCTTTTATGAAGACTGAACAGAAAAAAAACAAGTACACCACTCATTCAGGTAGCCATCCAAAGCCAGTTGTTGCGTATGTTGCCATTGTGATAGCTTTGCTGGCGTTATTATTGGCTGGCGGCTTGGGGTATCAAGTTTTTTTTGCGCAGTCTCAGACAGAAGGTTCTGCACAAACTATTAGCCAATTGCAGGAACAGCTTAATAATGTCACGGCTAACTTCAATGCTGACAAGGATAATTTGCAAAAACAATTGGATGAATTAAAAGCTGTCGACAGTAAGATAACTGCGCAAATTGCTGAAATCAATAAAGCCTTAGAAAAAAACTCGGTTTCAGCCAAAACCAATGATGCTTTTGATAAAAAAATAACCGTATTAAATAACCATAATCTACAAGTCGGCGCCAAGCTGGAAGATTTACAAAACAAAGTAACGGCTTTAAAACAAAATAATGTGGCAACCATTACTCCGGGAGCGGTTAAAATTGTGGCTTCTGCTGATCCTGTTGTTAAGCAGGAAAAAAAAACTCAATCGACAGCAGAGGAAAATTGGGTGGTTTATTTAATTTCCTTTAAGCAGGACTGGTTTGCAAAACGCAAAGCCGATGAATTTGCCGGTAAAGGTATATCTGCCAGAGTCAGCAAAGCGGAATCCAAGGGCGAAAATTGGTATAGATTAAGTGTAGATGGTTTTAAAAGTCGGGCAGAAGCCAGTAATTACGCTGCCAAAGTTAAAAAAACCCTCAATCTGGATTCGGTCTGGATCACCAGTAGCAAGTAATCAAGCTGTACCTCTATGGATAATCAAAAGTTGGTGGTTGCCGTCTCATCCCGTGCCTTATTTAATCTCGATGAATCCCATGCGATTTTCGAAATCGAGGGTAAAGAGGCTTTTTGTCGGCATCAAATTGAACACGAAAATGAAATTCTGCAACCGGGTTTCGGTTTTTCGCTGGTTAAAAAATTTCTCGACATTAATCATGCTTTTCCAAGGGCGCCTTTGGTCGAAATTATTTTGCTTTCGCAAAATAGCGCAGATACCGGTTTGCGGATTTTTAACTCCATTAACCATTATGGCCTAGCGATCAGCCGCGCCGCTTTTACCAGCGGGGTATCGCCATATGAGTATATTCCGGCTTTCGGCGCCCACTTGTTTTTGTCTGCCAATGGTGAAGATGTCAGAAAAGCTTTAGCCGCCGGTTATGCGGCGGCCACCATCGTGTCTGGGGCGGTTGCCAACCCTTCATCGCAATTAAGAATTGCTTTTGACGGCGATTCGGTACTTTTTTCCGATGAAGCCGAGATTATTTATCGGCAACAAGGTTTGGCAGCCTTCACCGCCAATGAACGCCACGAAGCCCACAATCCCTTGCCGGGCGGGCCGCTTAAAAAATTTCTCAGCGCACTACATCGTATCCAAACTCATTTTGATGAAGATAATTCGCCTATTCGCACCGCCTTGGTCACCGCTAGGGCGGCACCTGCTCACGAGCGGGTCGTCCGCACCTTAAGAGCTTGGGGTATCCGTATTGATGAAGCACTGTTTTTAGGGGGAATGCCAAAAGGTGCGTTTTTAAAAGCATTTGGCGCAGATATTTTCTTTGATGATCAAAAAGGTCATTGCGAATCAGCGGAGCAGCATCAAATTACGGCGGCGCATGTGCCGCATGATGTTGATGTTTAGATCGCGCTAGGCGTAAAGTTGTTAAAAGAGTTGATTATCTGACTGAGTTTTAAAACTTTCGCCAAATTGGAGAGCTATCGTGCAAGCTATTGAGCTAAAAACCGCTATCGACGAAAAACACCAGATCCATTTGCAAGCTCCCAATCACTGGCCATCCACGATTACATGGCCGAATTTGATTCTTAGGCTAATGCCAACTATGTGTTGGATGAGTTGATGGATTAAGGCTAAAATGATTGAATTTCCCGATCGGTAAATTTAATTTGCGCGTTAACCCATTCTGTTTAATAATTTCCCGAACGGGAAAATTTATGAACAGCATTCGTACCACTCAACAACTAGGCCAGTCACTTCGCGCAGCCCGTAAGCAACTCGGATTGACTCAATCCCAACTGGCGCTGGCGGCGGGAGTTGGTTTGCGTTTCATTGTCGATCTGGAAGCAGGCAAACCCACGCTACGGCTTGAAACTGTCCTGCGAGTCATTGATGCACTTGGTGGTGAGATCAATCTGATCGGTTTACCGGTCACCATTGAGGATAAGTAGGCATGAACCATTTCAGATTTCACGCCAAAATGACTTTGCACTTCTTGATCATATAGGTGGTGAATGTGCTGGAGCGGTCACTTTTCTGCAGCTAGGTCAGCCCTTGATTTTTCCATCGACGGGTGGCGATATTGCATGGCTGGATGATGATGCTCTCATCGCTATGCTTGATGAATTGCTAAGTCGACCGATGCTGGCAGGCAAGGATGGTCTGCGTCTCTCGCTGGAAGGAAACCGGATTGGCTTACCCCGTAACGGCACACCCAGCTCACACATACTTAAACCGGCCATACTTGCCGTTGAAGACAGCGTGACAAATGAGGGGGTTCTGTTTGGCGTTAGCCAAAACTATGCAACTCAAGCCCGCTCGTTATTCGAGAAATTTACTGGGTAAAATCTTTTGCATGACATTTAGTTCCCTCATCACCCCTAGCGGCCAAACCCCTATGATAATTAATTCCGCCATTATTCAGCGACTATCCAAATGGATATGGCTGTTTGCAGCGCCCTTATCGGGCATGCTGCTGACCTTGGCGTTTGCACCTTACGATGTTAGCTACGCGGCTTTACCGGCATTGATGTTCCTTTATCTCGCCTGGTCGCAAAGCAGGGGCAGGCAGGCGTTGTTGATTGGCTACGGCTTTGGTTTGGGTTTGTTCGGTACCGGTGTCTGGTGGGTGTATATCAGCGTTCATGATTTTGGTGGTGCTGACGGATTGAGCGCAAGTTTAGTCACCGCGCTGTTGGTTGGGGTGTGGGCCTTGTTTCCGGCAATCACCGGATTGCTAAGCGCAAAAGTTTTAAAATCGGCCCATGTCAGCTTTAGGGTTATGGCGGCGGCTTTGTTATGGGTGGCTGTTGAATATTTTCGCGGCTATTGGCTGTTAAACGGTTTCCCCTGGTTGCAAATTGCCTACAGCCAATTAAATACCCCGTTGGCTGGCTTTGCGCCACTGTTTGGGGTGTATGGGGTCGGTTTTTTATTGGCGGTCTCAGCTTTTATGCTGGTTGAGCTGTTGACCGGAAAACTGCCAAAAAGCTATGCCTTGTTATTATTGCTGATCTGGGGCGGCGGGCAGTTACTGACTGGCAGGGCCTGGACTCATGCCATCGGTGAGCCGATCAGCATCACCTTGGTACAAGGCAATATCAGCCAGGATCAAAAATGGTTGCCGGATCAGCGCCTTAATACCTTGCAACTGTATCAGCAACTGACCGAACAACACTGGGATGATTCCAAGGTGATCATTTGGCCGGAAACCGCGATACCGGCGTTTTTGTCGCAAGTGAAAAATTTTTATCTGGAGCCTTTGGCGGATAGTGCCCGCCGGCATCAAGTGGATCTGGTTGTTAGTCTGCCCAGCGGTGAGGGTAAGCGTTACTTTAACAGTGTGCTGGTATTGGCTGAACCGGAGTTGATGTACCATAAAAATCATCTGCTGCCCTTTGGCGAATACCTGCCGTTACAGCCTTTGTCCGGGTGGGTGCTGGATTTAATTCAAATTCCGCTCGGCAATTTTACTGCCGGTGACGATAGGCAAACCTTATTATTGGCCGGCGGTTATCCGTTTATTACCACGATCTGCTATGAAGACGTCTTTGGCGAACAGGTTATGCGCCAGCTGGATCAAGCGGCCTACATCGTTAACGTCACTAACGATGCTTGGTTCGGCAATTCATCACAACCTTATCAGCACATGCAGATGGCGCAAATGCGGGCTTTGGAAAGTGGGCGTTATCTAGCTAGGGCAACCAATACCGGTCTAACCGGCTTCATTGCGCCGGATGGTTCTATTCAAAAACAGGCGCCGCTGTTTACCACCACCACTTTAACCGACAGCATTATTCCTATGGGCGGCATCACGCCTTATGCTTTACTGGGTGATAATTTGATTTTTGCGGCATTGATGAGCTGGCTGTTGGTCTGGTTTTTACTGTTGGAATGGCGGCAAGACAGGGCTGTGTTGGGATAATCCTAGGATAAGTCGCCAGCTTTGCAGTTTTTGCTGAAAATCCAGGGCGGCATGGGCCGGGCTGGTCGATGGCAGGCGGTGCATTAGCAGTGCCGTTGACTTGAGGGTTGGCAGTACATAACGATGGAAGGACTGCTCGGCGGTGGCGCCATTAAAATAGACCTGTTTGATTTGTGGATGTTCTGCCAGAAAAGAGACAAAATCGTTGGCAATGATTGAGGTTTTGTCTATATCGGCATCCAGACTGCCGTGTCGACGGCAAGACTTTAAGACATCCCACAAGGCGATGCCGTTGGCGATCAATTGTTCTGTCCGTTTGTGGTAATCCGGTTCAAGATGATTGCCCAGTAGTTCAGCTAATATCGACCAAAATTGATTGCGGGGATGGGCATAATATTGATTTGCTGCCAGCGAGGCCTTACCAGGCATACTGCCCAGTATTAAAATTTGTGCATCTGCTGCGGCAATCGGTGGAAAACTAAATATTTCTGCTTGGTGCTGTGTGTTATCCATCAATCGTTGCACACGGTTTTACCCCGGATGCCATCTGTTTCGGTTTACTAAATTTTAGTCTGTGTAGCCAATTGCTGTTCCAGCTCTACTATACGTTGATGCAATTTGCTCAACTCGTCAAGAATTTTGCTCTCGCCGCTGGATAGATTGTTCGCTTCTGCTTCTATTCGTCTTACGCTGCCGCCAAGGTCTTCTATATTTCTGCCGATCAACGCGACAGAAACCAGCGCGGTAAAGATTGAGAAAAACACCAAACCAAATAGAATTAATCCAGCCGCCAATAAGCGTCCAAAAAACGATACCGGCACCACGTCACCGAAGCCGACATGAGTCATGGTAACCCAGGCCGACCAGATCCCGTCTAATGGGGATTTGATATTCGGATCAATGACGAAAAGCACTAAGCCCACTGCTAACGTTGCCAATATCGACAGCAATACCAAATAACTCAGGTTTTTGGATTTGCAAAGTTCGATTCTGAGGTTGTTTCCCCAACGTATAGCGTTATGAAAATCGTCTAAGTTGTTCATTGATAATTACCGCTTTTTTTATAATGATTAGTTTAAATTATAAGCTTAAATGACGCGTTCCGCACAACAGGCCAACAGATAAGCGCGGCGGGAATGGTGTTGAAAGATTGGCTCGGCACCGCTGGTGTCTTTCGGCAACCAATCCAGATGCAGCCTGAGTCCGGCATTGGACATCAATACAACTTCGACGCCGGGAATGCCGCCGACAAATTTGATTAATTTAAAAGCTGAGGGATTGGCAGGATTAAGGCAGATTTTAGGCCTTTCACAACGTTCAGTAATGAAACGCACTAAGGCTTCGAGTTCAGAGGGGGTGTTTTTGAAAGGTCTGGAAAAATTGAAATTTCCATGATCCCACAACACAACTATCCATTCGTTTTTGTCTGTGCTGTCAATACCTACGTAACTTCGCTCATTCATGGTTTTGTCCAAGTTGTTGAAAACGGCATTAGTCTATAAAAAAACACATAAAAAGCTTGTTAATTTTTGAATACAAACGTAAAGAATATATAAATATTTACCGTCACTATTCAGCGTAATAGATAGACTGTATAGGATGTGCCGACGCTAGATTAAATCCAGTTCCTGAATTTTACGTGTCAAGGTGTTTCGACCGTAGCCAAGACGTTTTGCCGCCAAATAGCGATGTCCACCGCTCAAATCCAGTGCTGTGCGGATTAAAACTTTTTCGAAAGTAGCCTGTGCTTGTTTTGCTACATCATTTTTACCGGCTTTGATTTGTAGAACGGCCCATTGGCATAAGGCTTCTTGCCATTGCGTCAGTTCGGTTGTCGTTTTTAAATCCAATAACTCTGCGGGTAAATCCACCATTTTAATGTTCGCTTCGTAGGACATCAGTGTTAACCAGTGACAAACATTTTCCAATTGTCTGATATTCCCAGGCCAATGATAGGCGCACAGATAATCTTCAACAGCAGGTGTTAGTTGTTTGCTGCTTTCATCAAGGGTGAGGCCCGCCTTTTGCAAATAATGCGCTAACAGTAACGGAATGTCCTCGCGTCTTTCCCGCAGTGGCGGTATCTGAATTCTGATGACGTTAAGCCTATGATACAAATCTTCGCGAAAGCGTCCATCGGCAACTAATTCCTCTAAATTTTGATGGGTCGCAGTGACGATGCGCACATCAACTTGGGTAGGCGAACGGGCACCTACCGAATAAAATTCGCCGTCCACCAATACCCGCAACAAGCGGGTTTGCAATTCTATCGGCATATCGCCGATTTCATCCAGAAACAAGGTTCCGCCATCGGCTTGTTCAAAACGTCCGGCTCGGCGCGCGTAAGCACCGGTAAATGCGCCGCGTTCGTGACCAAATAGTTCGGATTCCAATAGGTCTTTAGGAATGGCCGCCATGTTTAGAGCGATAAACGGTTTGTCGGCACGGTTGCTTTGATAATGCAGGCTGCGTGCTGTTAATTCCTTGCCGGTGCCGGTTTCACCATTAATCATAATAGTCATGGATGAGCGAGCTGCGCGTGTAATGGTGCGTAATAAGGCTTGCATGGCAGGCGATTCGCCAAGCATAGTCGGCAACTCTATGGCGGAACGCACAACGGATTTTGTTGGTGACCGATCAGGTTGGGGCATATAGGCAATATTATTCATGTAAGAACCTCGCGAAGAATACGTCGTTGCCGAGTGAGGCTCACAAGCAGAACGCTTATTTAGTTTGACGAAAAAACTCAATGGGGGTACAAGAAATGATGGCATCAGACGGATGCCGGAGCGTTCTAAGTGGACACTCCGGCGTCTCATGCATTTATCTGTTAAAACAAGCTGATGCATCAAACCTGCATGGTTAATGACTAATTTTATCCAGCGCTAAATTCAGTTTCAATACATTCACTCTAGGTTCGCCAAATACTCCCCATTGTCGGCCTTCGCGGTTGTCATTTACTAAAGTTTGCAGTTTGGCTTCGGCTATATTTCGGGTTTTAGCTATCCGTTTGATCTGATAATTCGCGGCTGCCAAGCTGATATGCGGATCAAGTCCACTGCCGGAAGCTGTGATTAAATCCACCGGCACGGCGGCTTTATTATCAGGATCTGCGTCTTTCAATGCCTGAATTCTAGCGGCAACAGCATCAGTCAGTGCCGGATTGGTCGGGCCTAAATTGGAACCGCTGGAGGCGGCGGCATTATAACTATACGGTGAAGTAGCCGATGGCCGGCTCCAAAAATAGTTTGGTTGGCTAAAGGTTTGACCAATTAACACCGATCCTATCGCTTGGCCTTGATCATCTTTTATCAAACTGCCGTTGGCTTGATCAGCAAACAAAAGTTGGGCTAGCGCAGTCACTAAGGCGGGGTAGATGGCGCCGGTCAAAACGGTAAACAGTAACAGCATCACCGCTGCGGGTTTTAAGTAAGTAGACATTTTTTCTCCTTTACACCAAGTGCATGGCAACTAGCATCAAATCAATGACCTTAATTCCGATAAACGGCACTATCAGCCCTCCCACTCCATAAACCAACAAATTGTTTTGCAGCAGCTTTTCGGCTCCCACCGGTTTATACTGAATGCCTTTTAAGGCTAAAGGGATCAAGGCGATGATGATAAGAGCGTTGAAAATGACGGCCGATAAAATCGCACTGGCCGGTGTCGCCAAACCCATCACGTTTAAAACATTTAAAGCAGGATAGGTGGTAGCAAACGCCGCTGGAATAATGGCGAAATATTTGGCGACATCATTAGCGATACTAAAGGTGGTTAATGCGCCACGGGTCATCAGCATTTGCTTGCCGGTTTCGACAATCTCAATCAATTTGGTAGGATTGGAGTCCAGATCCACCATATTGCCGGCTTCTTTGGCAGCTTGAGTACCGCTGTTCATCGCAACAGCCACATCGGCTTGAGCCAGGGCCGGTGCGTCATTGGTGCCGTCACCTGTCATCGCGACCAAACGACCGTCCGTTTGGTGTTGACGAATCAAGCTCAATTTGGCTTCAGGTGTCGCTTCGGCCAGAAAATCGTCAACGCCGGCTTCAGCCGCAATGGCGGCGGCCGTCAAGCGATTGTCACCAGTGATCATGATGGTTTTAATACCCATTTGCCGTAGTTCGGCAAAACGCTCTTTAATGCCACCTTTAACGATGTCTTTTAGCTCTATCACGCCCAAAGCGTGTGCGCCTTCTGCTACGACCAGCGGTGTACTGCCGCGCCGCGCAACTTCGACCACGATTTTTTGAATTTCTTCAGGAAAATGTCCGCCTTGTTCGGCAACATACTGGCGAATCGAATCTTCGGCGCCTTTACGAATTTGTCGGCCTTCCAGATTGACACCGCTCATTCGGGTTTGAGCGCTAAATTGCACAAAAGTAGCACCTAACGAAGCGACATCGCGTTCTCTGATGCCGAATTTCTGCTTGGCAAGCACCACAATGCTGCGACCTTCCGGGGTTTCATCGGCTAAAGAGGCCAGTTGTGCCGCATCAGCAAATTCTTGTGGGCTGACGCCTTTAACCGGCATGAATGCCGAGGCCTGACGATTACCCAGGGTGATGGTGCCGGTTTTGTCTAACAAAAGCACGTCAACGTCTCCTGCCGCCTCTACTGCTCGGCCGGAAGTTGCAATGACATTTTTTTGCAGCATTCGGCCAATACCCGCTACGCCTATCGCTGACAGCAAGCCGCCGATAGTGGTTGGAATTAGACATACCAGTAAAGCAACCAGCACCGTAATACTAATTGGATGGCCGGCACCGGACGTTTGTACGCTATACAGCGAGAATGGCAGCAAAGTCACTGTGGCAAACAAAAATACCAAGGTTAAAGCAACCAACAGGATGGTCAGCGCGATTTCATTAGGTGTTTTTTGCCGTTTGGCGCTTTCCACCATGGAAATCATTCTATCTAGAAAGGTTTCGCCGGGGTTAACGGAAATGCGTACCACCAGCCAATCTGACAGTACTCTGGTGCCGCCGGTCACAGAACTAAAGTCACCACCTGATTCACGAATAACAGGCGCGCTTTCACCAGTAATAGCGCTTTCATCGACTGAGGCAACGCCTTCAATCACTTCACCGTCGCCGGGTACAAAATCACCGGCTTCAATCAATACAACATCACCTTTGCGTAAAGTTGAGCCGGCAACTTTGGTATAAAGTTCACAATAGCGCGGCTCATCCAGCTTTTTGGCAACGATGTCGCGTTTGGCACTACGTAAAAACTCGGCCTGGGCTTTACTGCGGCCTTCTGCTACTGCTTCGGCAAAATTGGCGAACAATACGGTAAACCATAGCCACAGCGCGACATTGAGAATAAAGCTGGTGGGTTCTTCCCCTTGGCCGCCCAAGGCCTGCAGCCATAATACCGTCGTTAAAATGCTGCCTAGGTAAACCACAAACATGACAGGATTTTTCCATTGCTGTTTTGGGGTCAGTTTTAAGAAGGCGTCAATCGCCCCCTGTTTTAAAATTTCCGGGTCAAAGAGGGAGGTAGAAATGGGTTTGGTAGTCATAGTGTTACCTTAATCCTAATTATGGGTGGCTGATCATTTGCAGATGTTCAACAACAGGTCCCAACGCCAAGGCCGGCACAAAAGTCAGTGCACCTACCATCAACACGGTACCAACCAGCAACATCACAAACAATGGCGTATGGGTAGCTAAAGTACCCGGTCCTGCCGGCACAGTCTTTTTGGCTGCCAAGGCGCCGGCAATCGCCAACACCGGTATAATCAGCCAGTAGCGGGAAAACAGCATTACCAAGCCCAATATGAAGTTATAAAAAGGCACGTTGGCTGACAGGCCGCCAAAAGCACTGCCATTATTGCCGGCGGTTGATGAAAAGGCGTAAAGCACTTCACTGTAACCGTGGGCGCCGGGATTGAAGATAGAGGTCTTGCCGACATCCATCATCAGTGCTATCGCTGTACCGGCCAAAGCCATCAATGGCGGGATCAGAATCACAATGCCCGACATTTTCATTTCGTAAGCTTCGATTTTTTTACCCAGATATTCCGGTGTGCGGCCTATCATCAGGCCAGCGAGAAATACCGCCACCAGCGCGTAAACTATCATGCCGTACAGACCGGAGCCTACCCCACCAAAAATCACCTCACCCAGTTGCATCAACCACATTGACACCATACCGCCTATCGGGGTAAAGGAGTCGTGCATCGCGTTAACTGAACCATTAGATGCCGCTGTGGTTACCACTGCCCATGTGCCGGAATTGACGATGCCGAAACGGGTCTCCTTGCCTTCCATATTGCCGCCTGCTTGCAGCTCAGAGGCGATTTGATCAACTCCTAGAGCAGTTAATGCCGGGTTGCCGCCTTGTTCAGACGACACCGTGACGAAAATAAGCGGCACCAATACTAGCGTCATCGCGGCCAGCATCACCCAGCCCTGACGAAGATCGCCAACCATTGCCCCAAAGGTGTAGCACAAGGCGGCCGGTATCAGCAAAATGGCCAGCATTTCCAAGAAATTGCTCAGCGGTGTGGGGTTTTCGTAAGGATGGGCTGAGTTGACATTGAAAAATCCGCCGCCATTAGTACCCAATTGCTTGATGGCAATTTGCGAAGCTGCCGGCCCTAAGGCCAGGGTTTGCTGTTTGGTTTCGGCGTTTTCAGTGACGGGTTTACCTTCGGTGTCGGTGACGGCTTTGCCGTCTGCGTCCAGTTTAGGGGTTTGATAGCTAACTGTTTCTGCTAAGGAAACAGTTTCATAAGACTTAAAGGTCTGCACCACGCCTTGCCCAACCAAGACAAGCGCAAAAACCAGCGACAAGGGCAATAATATGTAAAGTACGCTACGGGTCATATCCACCCAAAAATTACCGATGGTGCTGGCATTACGGCGGGCAAATCCGCGGATCAGCGCTACCAGCACAGCCATACCGCTGGCGGCGGACAAAAAGTTTTGTACCGTCAAACCCAGCATTTGCGTCAGATAGCTCATGGTGGCTTCGCCGCTATAACCCTGCCAATTGGTGTTGGTGATGAAACTGGTCGCGGTATTGAACGATGAATCAGGTGTTACAGCCGGCAGAGCTTGTGGATTTAACGGTAAAATGTCTTGAAAACGTTGCAGGAAATAGACCGCTAAAAACCCCAGCAGATTGAACACCAGCATGGCTATGGCGTATTGCGTCCAATGCATTTCCTGATCAGCCTTAATACCGCTGAGGCGATAAAAAAAACTTTCGACACCAGCAAACCAGCGGTTTAAGCCTACTGACTCATCTTGATAAACCCGCGCCATATAATTGCCTAGCGGCTTTGCCAACATCAGCAATACGACGACGTATAGAGTAATTTGCAGAAATGCTTGTGATGTCATCAGAATTTCTCCGGATAAAATAAAGCGACGACCAGATAGACGAACACACCCAGCGCCATAGCGCCACTTAATAAATAAATCCAGCTCATTATTTCCCCCTTAAGGACTCACATCCTGAAATCAGTAAACCGGTCGCTACAAAAAAAACCGCTGTTATTAGCAAATAGCCTAAGTCCATCTGCATTACCTCTTAGTTAATTAAAAAAATGTATAGCTTTGCAATCGCTACTGATCGCGAACCGCACAATTTACAGAATGAAGGGTAAAAAAGCCGTAAAAAAGTAGGGGATGAAATGTAAAGAAAATATAAAGATTCTGCTCAGTAAGCTATCTTAAGATAACATGAAATGCTTTTCTTTCAACTTAGTTTGAGCGTAGGCTGGTAGGCGTCAAAAATTTGCTGATATTTTGTTTTACCGATGCTTAAGCCAATAAAATCCGGTGGCCGCCAATGCCAGCCAGACGCAGACCATTGGCCCAATCACGCCATCATAATTGCTGACCAGAAATAAGTAGTCGGCGGTGGGATTAACATTTAAAACATCTTTGCTCAGCTTAATTTGCCATACCCAGCCGCAATGGCAGCCGATGCATAGGCCCAGACTTTGCGGAAGATAAGTTCTGAGTAGCGCGAGAAAAACACCAACCACAAATAGCGCCGGCAGGGCAGTGAGGATGTCGGGATTTAGCCAGTTGCCAAATGCCTCGGCCATCAATTTGAAACCGCTGCTTATCGTTATGTCTGTGTAGGCGATAGAGGTCTTGCTTTTTAGGAAATGCAAGGCGGCATAATAAAGCGATGTGAGTGTGATGGCGGCAAAAACGGTCATTTTTTGTCGAAAAGCAGTTAATAATAAGCCGCGAAACAAGATTTCTTCAAATAATGCGATTAATAGTGCCAGCAACAAGCCTAAGCCGACTTTCTCGGCAATCTTAGCGGCAGTCCAGTGGCGGCTTTCGTCATAGACGTGTATATCCAGTGCATAGAGTATTATTAATACCGGTAACAGCGTGGCTAGGGCTAAGGCTAAGCCTTGCAGCAATTGCTTGAAAAATGTCGGACGTGAGGCAAAGCCTAAATCTTGCCAACTAAGATGAAGGTATTTTTTTAGAGGGAAAATGCTGAGTACCAGTAATAGCTGGGTCGTTTTACTGATGAGCTTATCCAGAGCCAGAATGTCGCCGCTGAGTTGCAGTAAGCCATAGCTTAGCAAGGTGGCGCAGGCTATCAGCAAGACTAGTATTATCAGCGGTAACAGTGCATAAGCAGACAATCGCATTTATTTAAAATCTCCCCATAAGGTCTGTACGGCGGCCAGCGCCGCCAGCACGGCGGTTTCGGTACGTAAAATTCGTGCGCCCATCCTGACCGGAATAAAGCCGGCGGCTATGGCGATTTGGCGTTCCTGGCTGCTAAAGCCACCTTCCGGGCCGGAAAGTAAGGTAACGTAGTGAGTATCAGGCGGCAGAGCGTTCAATGTCAGTTCGGCATAGGGATCAAGAAACACTTTTAAAGCTTGTTGTTGATTTACCCAAGTCGATAAATCAGCAATCTCAGCCAGCTTTGGCAAACGGGTGCGGCTGGATTGTTCGGCTGCATGTTGAATAATATTTTGCCAATGTAACAGTCGCTGCTGTTTTTTATCGTCATTAAACTTTATTACGCAGCGTTCTGTTACCAATGGGGTTAGGTGGGTGACGCCAAGCTCGACAGCTTTTTGTACTGACCAATCCATACGGTCGCCACGGGAAATGCCGATACCCAAATGGATGGTCAGCGGTGATTCTACGTCACGTTCTTGGTATTGTTCGATTTCAACTCGTACAGATTTACGACTCACTTCACGCAGTTGGCAGCGATATTCGCCGCCTTGGCCGTTGAATAGCACCAGATTTTGTTCCGGTTTTAGTCGTAATACGCTACGGATATAATGAGCGGCATCGTCGTCAAGTTCGATTTTTTGCCCTACATTTAAAGGGGCGGCGACATATAAGCGGGAAACACGCATTAGTCTTGCACCGCTAGTAATATGCCATGCCAGGCGACTTCGACCATTAAGGTAATTTCCTGTTCGGTAATGACATAAGGCGGCATAAAATAAACCACATTGCCTAATGGCCGCAATAATACGCCACGGCTTAAGGCATATCGATAAACTTTTAAGCCGCGTCGTTCCTGCCAAGGGTAGGGCTGGCGGGTTTGTTTGTTTTTAATCAGCTCAATGGCCACGATCATGCCGGTTTGTCTGACTTCAGCAATATGCGGATGGTCAGCAAAATGGCTGGTGGCTTTTGCCATGAGTGCGGCCAGTCGTCGATTGTCGCCGATAACATCTCGGCACTGAAACAGCTCTATAGTCGTCAGAGCCGCCCGACAGCCCAGGGCATTGCCGGTATAACTATGCGAATGCAAAAAACCGGTCAGGTTTTGGTAGTCATCATAAAATGCTTGATAAACCTGATTGGTAGTCAATACGGCCGATAAGGGCAGATAACCACCGGTTAGGCCTTTGGATAGACACAGAAAGTCTGGGCTGATGTTGGCCTGTTCGCAGGCAAACAAGCTGCCGGTGCGGCCAAAGCCGACGGCAATTTCATCGGCGATCAGATGCACCTGATAGTGATCACAAACGGCTCTTAGTCGTTTTAGATAGCTAGGATGGTACATGCGCATGCCGCCCGCGCATTGCACCAAAGGTTCTACGATTACCGCGCAGAGTGACTCGGCGTGTAAAGCGATGGTCCGCTCCATTTCGGTGAAACGACGCATGGAATAGCTTTCCCAACTTTCTTCCGCTTCCCGGTAAAAACAATCGGGGCTAGGCACACATATAACTTCCATTAATAACGGCGCATAGGTTTTTTTGTACAGAGCTACATCGCCTACGGCCAAGGCGCCCAGGGTTTCACCGTGATAGCTGTTTTCCAGCGTAATGAATTTGGTTTTTTGTGGTCTGCCTAGATTAAGCCAATAATGAAAACTCATTTTCAGCGCGATTTCGATGGCGGAAGAACCATTGTCGGCATAAAAGCATTTATTCAAACCCTGAGGGGTGATTTCCACCAGTTTTTCTGCCAGCGATACTGCCGCTTGATGGGTAAAGCCGCCCAACAATACATGTTCCAGCGTTTCCAGTTGTGCTTTGATGGCCTGATTAATCACTGGATTGGCATGACCGAACAGATTTACCCACCAGGAACTGATGGCATCCAGATAGCGGTTGCCATCAAAATCTTCCAGCCAGACGCCTGAGGCAGATTTGATGGGAATCATCGGCAATTGGATTTCGCCATGTGGGTCGTGATCTTTCATCTGGCTGCACGGATGCCAAAGTACGGCTAGGTCACGCTGGATGATGGATTGATTGTTCATGTCTGGATGCGGCAGGTAAAGCGTCAGTCATCGGCATGAGCACGGATAGTGGTCTGAATGCCGTATTTTTCAAACAAGCTGTAGAGAGTCGGTCTGGCGACACCCAGCAATTTTGCAGTTTCGGAAATATTGTTGTTGGTGTAGTTCAACGCGCGTCTGATCGCGGCCGTTTCTGCCGCTTCTCTGACTTCTTTAAGATTGAAGGGCATTGGGTTTTCGGTTGGTTTTTCAAGATCTAATTCTTCGTTACTAATGTAGTTATTATTAGACAAAATAACCGCGCGTTTGATGCGATTTTCCAGTTCGCGAATATTGCCTGGCCAGTGGTAAGCTTCAAGTGCTAAGGCGGCGTCTTGCGTGAAACGTTTTTCCTTTTGATGATGCTCGTGGCAAAAACGATGTAATAAAGCGTTGGCGATGGTGATAATGTCGCCATCGCGTTCGCGTAACGGTGGAATATCAATGACAATTTCACTAATTCTATAGAATAAATCCTGTCTAAAACTGCCGTCTTTAATCAGCGATGGTAAATGTCGGTGTGTGGCGCAAATAATGCGCACGTCTACAGGAATTTCCTTACGCCCACCGACCCTTTCAATGATTCGTTCCTGTATAAAGCGGAGCAGTTTGCCTTGTAAGCCCAATGGTAAATCACCAATTTCATCTAGAAAAAATGTACCTCCTTCAGCAAATTCTATTTTACCTTTGCTTTGGGCGACAGCACCGGTGAATGCGCCTTTTTCATAGCCAAAAAACTCGCTTTCCAGCAAAGTTTCGGGGATTGCCGCACAATTTACCGCAACAAATGGCTGTTCTGCACGTGAACTTAAGCGATGAATGGCTCTGGCTAATAATTCTTTACCGGTACCGCTTTCGCCCAGCAAAAGTGCTGTAGCTTGGGTAGGGGCAATTTTTTTTATGACAGACATCACTGCCTGCATTTGCGGACTGGTGGCTATAATTCCGGCATAGGGCGATTGCTGTTGTTGTAACAGTTGTAGGTGATCGCGTTCCAGTGTGCTGAGTTGAAAGGCTCTTTCAATGATTAAGCCCAGCACTTCCGGATCAATGGGCTTTTGGTAAAAATCGTAAGCGCCCAATGCAATAGCTTGGATGGCATTGCTGCGATCATCATTGCCGGTGACGACAATGATTTTGGTTGCAGGTGCCAATGCCAATATTTCAGTGAGTGTGGCTAGCCCTTCGCTGGCGTTGGTTGGGTCAGGAGGCAATCCTAAATCCAGCGTCACTACACTGGGGGTATGACGTCTGACGGCAGCTACTGCTTCGCTTCTATTGCTGGCAATAACGATTTCATAACGATCAAAACTCCACTTCAATTGTTTTTGTAAGCCGGGGTCGTCTTCGACGACCAATAATAGATTAGCATGCGACATAATTGATTTTTTTTAATTAAAAGGACTTGAGGGAAGTAGAATGGTAAATGTTGAGCCTTGCTGGGGTTGGCTATCAACTTTAAGTTGTCCTCCTTGTTTTAAAATATAGTCACGTGCTTCGTACGCACCTATTCCCATCCCGGCATTGCCTTTGGTGGTATCAAATGGCCGAAATAAGCGTTCAGCGATAAACTTTTGATCCATGCCGATACCATTGTCAATGATCTTTATGACAGCATAGTCTTGTTGATAGCTTAGTTCAAGCTTCACCCAGCCGTCTGGCTGGCAGGTAGCGTCTTGGGCGTTTTGAATCAAATTAGTCAATACATTGCTCAGTTTGATTTTATCGGCCTGGACAAAGATATCAATATCCGAACAAAGCAATTGTATGGGCGGTGAGCCTAGATGCTGTTCGGCAATGCTGTGGACGATATGAGTCAGGTTGACGAGGCTCTTACTGGAAATGCTGGGCTCGCCCTGTTTTAATTGTTCAACAATGTGGTGCATCTTTTTGGCGACATTGTTGAGGGTGTCTATGGTGTCATCAAAAAACTCAGGATTGTGTTTATGCCGTTCCGCGTTTTTGACGATCAGTGAAATTTGCGCAACCATGTTTTTCAGGTCGTGGACTAGATAGGCCGATAGTCGATGATACGTTTCGAATTGTCTATTATTGGCTAATTCCTCGCTGGCTTTATTGAGCACCAATGCGTTGGCAAGTTGCATACCAACGTTTTTCAGTAAATCGTGATCTTCCCAATTGAGTTTTCTGGGAACTTTAGCTTGGGTCAGCACCACAAACGCTTCAAGATGGTTCAAATGAAACAATGGCACAATGACCCAAGCTTCACTGCCTTCAAAGCGCCAGGGTGATAAGTCGATATCGTCGTAAATTTCGGGAGTGTGGGCTAATTCAAAAAAATCAACAACCCATTGTTTTCGGGATAAATATTGTGGTAGAACTTCAGAATTTTGCAGGTGTTCAAATTCTTGCGGCAACAGCTGGAGATTCTGCTCGGCAGCTAAAAAGTAATGTCCGTGCTGATCTTTTAGCCATAATCCGCCGCCATTACTTTCCACAAGATTGGCTAACGTGTTGATAATAAATATTTTTAGCTCTTCTAGGGATTCAAGCTTGGCGAGGGCTCGGCTAATTTTTAACCATTCTTCCCGGTAATCATAGCTATAATGGAAAAAATGTTTACTAAAGTAAATTTTGAGTAAGGCTCTGATTTTTGCCGAGGTGAAAGAGATGGCTAAAACCAGAATAGACAGGAAAATAAACAGTGTCTGCGCAACTTCCCCCCACACGGCATTGGCGTTTTTGATGTAAAAACCGGCCAGGGTGATCAGGATCAGGTAAATGCCGCAGCCCAAAAGTGATGTGGTGTAAAACACAATTTTCCGAGGGGTCGAAAAGCTTTGGCTATTGTTGTTAATTACTAAGCGGTTTGCAGAGATTGCCAGCAAAGGTACAATTAAGCTATTGATAAAGCCACGCGTTTGCCATAATGTAAAATCCAGTTTTACAAATAATAGAGATTTGCTATAGACAATCAGGTCAACCAGAAATAAGGCGGTCAGACCAATCCACAGAAATTTCAGATTTGCTCGAAGATTGATGGGAGTGTTGCGATAGAGTTGTTCCAGGAGAATGAGACCAAACACGGCAAACAGCAAATGGGCGACTAATCGTAGATCGGTAGCAAAAATTTGGCGAGTTAAATCTGACAGAACCGGTAATAGTTCTATACTGAAAATAAAGAGCGAAAAAGCGGCAGCAACATAAGTGGTTTTAGTTTGTAACAGCAACGTGTAAGGATGGTCACTGCGTTGCCTGGAAAGCAAAACGCCAAGCAGCAAAAACCACGCTACATTGCGCAGCGTTTCCAGGCTTAGAGTGTCAAGGAAATTAATCCGGTTCTCGACGGCTGCAAAGACAATGCTGGCCGACCAAAGCAGCGAAAAAAAAACGGTAACAATAAAAACAGGGTAGCGGTTCTTGTTCCAGACGGCAAACAAAAACAAGCAACTGTACGCGATTGATGCGCTCAGGTAACTATAAAAAACATAACTTGCCATGATCAGAAATGATTTATGCGTGAAAATTATTAAGCGCAATGGCTTTGGTCAGCTTGAATTATATCGCAGATGTTAAATAGCTGTCGGGCTCTGCCACGGAATTGTTTTTTATTTTAGTTGGCCGGCGGTGTTATCGCCATGTATAAAGCAGTAGGCAGTAAAGGCTTGGTAATTGGTTGATTCAGCAATAATTATGAGAGAATAGCGTAGGTATCGTTTAGAAGAATAAAGCTGATGCTGTCTTGAAAAATAAAAAGAATTTAACAGGTCTTTTCTAAAACGGCATAAAGTCTGTGCTATCAATGATGAGAAATATGAGAAAACACACAATTTTCGCGGCAATTTGTATTTTGTTTTTGAGTGCTTGTAATTCGCCGGAGGAGTCTGCGCAGAATCATTTACAAAAAGGGAAAGAATTGTTCGAAAAAGGGGAATTTGATAAGGCCTTGCTTGAGTTGAAAACATCAAATCAAGACGATAAACGTGGCGAAACCTATTATTTAATGGCGCTGCTGGACGAGAAGCATAATAACTTCAGGTCAATGCGGGAGAATCTGCTCAGAACCTTGGAACTGGACCCGAACATGACCGATGCCCGCTTAAAACTGGGTAAAGTTGATGTTTTGTTTGGTGATTTAGGTAAAGCAATGGAGCAGGCTGAAGCAGTTTTGGCGGCAAAACCCGACAGTATTGAAGCAAAATTACTAAAGGCCTCCATTTTTCTAAGGCAGGATAAAAACGATGAGGCATCGCAAATCATCAATGCTGTGTTGGTAAGTGCCCCCGATAATCTCGAAGCTTTGTTTTTGAAAATTGGTTTGCATCTGCGGCACAATGAAATTGATCAGGCCTTGGATTTGCTTAACACGGGTTTGCAAAAAGACAGCAAAAATATTAGCTTGCGTATGACCAGAATTAGGGTTAATGCTGGGAGGAAGAATACCGATGCGATGGTGAAGGATTATGATGAGCTGATTAAGCTGTATCCGGATGCCGATGATTATAAATTAAGGTTGGCGGCGCTCTATTCCATGATCGATAGGTGGCAAGATGCAGAGGGGTTATTACGCGGAATGGTTGATAAATCACCGGGTCAACTTGAGCCTAAAGTGTTATTGCTTAGTTTCTTGGACGCCAAGTACAAAGAGCGGGTTCCAGAACAATTTAACCAATGGCTAACCGACAAGAAATTAGGTGCGCAAAATGAATTGGAGTTGTCTAGGTGGATGCTGTCCAACGGTTATGGCAATGAGGCGGAAAAAGGACTAAAGCAAATTGCTGATACGGAAAAAGACAGTACGCTAGGATTGACGGCGCAAGCCTTACTTGGCGAAATTGCGTTGAGTAAAAAGCAATACGATGTGGTAGCCGCTGTAGCAGATGGCATACTTAAAGCCAATTCGGATTTTGTTGACGCCAGTTTATTGAAAGCTCGGTTATTGTTAAGCCAGAATAAACTGGATGAGGCTATTGAATTACTGAATAAAGCGATTTGGAGCAAAAATAATACCGGCGATGCCTATTTATTGCTAGGTCAGGCTTACGCTGCAAAAAAGGATGCGAAACAAGCAGAAAAAAACTATAAACAGGCGTTGGAAATTAATCCAGCAAATCTTGGTGCCTTTTTTCCGGTATACAATAGCTATATGCAAATAAATCAGCGAGAAACCGCACGGCAGTTGTTGGAAAAAGCCTTGAAGGTTAAACCTAATCAAGATTTATTGCTGGGGGTGAAAGCTGAATCGGAAATCGAGGAAAAAAAATGGGATGAAGCTGAGGCGACAGTGCAGCATCTTGCCATGTTCTCGAAAAACAGAGCCGTGCCTGCTTACCTGGAAGCCAATATTTTGCAAGGGAAAGGCCAGTATGCCGATGCTGTTGCAATCTACCAAAAGCTGTTGCAGGAACGCCCCGATCATTTGAATTCAATGGTTAATTTGGCCAGATCTTATGAAGGGCTTAAATCTCGCGATAAGGCAATCGCTTTTCTTGAAGCGCACCATAATAAATATCCTGATAATTTAACGGTGGTTGGTGTGCTTGGGGAGCTTTATGTGGCCAATCACGATTTTGCTAAAGCCAGGCAATTGATCAATACTCAATTAGAACATATGCCACATACTGTATCGCTTTATCTGGATCTGGCAAGAGTGGAAGCTGTGCTTCGAAAAAGTCCTGAAAGCGCTAAACAAATTTACCTAAAGGGCTTGGAAAACAATCCAGATGATTTTAGATTGTCAATGGCTTTGGCTGGTTGGTATGAACAAACTGGTGATAATAGTAGTGCTGAAACGATTTATGAACGATTGTTGAAAAAATATCCTGAGTCCGATGTCGTTGTTAACAATCTGGCGTCCTTACTAATTGAATCCTCAGATACTGAGAATATTAATAAAGGATTACAGCTGGCTGAGAAATTTAAATCTGCCGATAGAGCTACCTATCAGGATACTTATGCCTGGGCATTGGTGCGAACCGGGCAAACAGTGCCGGGTCTGAAAATATTAGAAGCTCTGATTGTCAGAGAGCCAAAGGTAGCTGATTTTAGATACCATCTAGCCGTGGCGCATTTTAATAGCGGTAATAAGGCAACAGCGGCTGCTGAAGTAAAACATGCGCTTTCTTTAGCAGAGAAACAGCATGTAAGCTTTGCGGGTATGACTGATGCGAAAAAATTGCTGCAAGAACTTGATCAGCCGTCAAAAAAATAGCTGATAGCTTAATGATCAGGTTTTTGAAATAAATTATGTCAAGGATAAGTAAAATGTGGCGCCATAATATATTGGTTATTTTATTGGCTATAAACTTGTGCGGTTGTTATCCTCATCCTTTGTTGGAAGATGTCGTACAAAGTTCCGATTATACTTACAAGATAGGTGCAGGAGATCATCTGACTATATTTGTTTGGGGTAACCCCGAGTTATCAACCTCTTCGACAGTGCGTCCTGATGGTAAAATCACTTTTCCGCTAGTAGAAGAATTGCTGGCTATGGGAAAAACGCCGTATCAGTTGGCACGGGATATTGAAAAAGTACTGATGATCTATGTAAAAAGTCCGCAAGTTGTAGTGATGGTTGGCGGCTTTAAAGGTGTAAAAGACCAGCAGATTCATGTGATAGGACGTATTAATGCGTCAGGCAGTACCTCGGGCAGTTCGGGTGGTTCGAGCAGTTCAGGGGGTACATCCGGCATCGGCCGCTATCAGGGGAAGACCTTGCCTTACGAGAGAGGAATGACTCTATTGGATGTGGTGATTCAAATTGGTCTGAATCAGTATGCCGACGGCAACAGATCGACTGTCATTAGAAGCACCAATGGCGAGTTGAAGTCTTATAGCGTTAGAATCGATGATCTAATTGATAATGCGGACTTGTCAGCTAATGTTTTGATGATGCCGGGTGATATTTTGATTATTCCAGACGCCATGTTTTGATTTTTTTTTGCGTTTGGTTGCTCCGGCTGTTTTCTAGGTGTGTCGGGCTTTCGACAAATTAAATGCAAATGCATTATTGAAAAACAGAGCAGCTCTGCGTGTAGTGATCCCCGCTTTTTGGGTGATTTTATCAAACCCTTTTTTTATCTTTAGCTCTGCTGCGCTTTTGTGGTATCGGTTACTCGATTAATAGTGACACTGGATATGCTGATGGTTGTAGGGATAAGATGGGTTATGAAGCAAGGCTGGAATATCAGCTATTTTATTAATTAAATTAATTTTGATGAATGTTAGAACAATTTCCTGAGGTATATTATTACTATAAAGGAGTAATGAAAAATAAACGAATGGCGATATTTATTGCGCTATTTGTTTCTATTTCTGCGTGGTCGATAGTTTTTACTTTGGCTGATAAATATGAATCTAAAGCTAAGGTGCATCTGGATACGGCTAGTGTAATAAGGCCATTGATGAAAGGAATGGTGATTGAGCCGGATCTTGAGTCAATTATTAGAATCATCCAGCAACTGATGTTTACCCGACCAAATTTGGAAAAAATCGTTCAAATCTCACAGCTGAAAGACGCAAAGGATCCTATCAGTAACGATGCAATCGAAAAACTAAAAAAAGAAATAGCCATCAAAAGTGCCGGCGACAAGGATATTTTTGATATTTCCTACTCATCGAATAACCCTGATGTGGCCAAAAGTGTCGTTCAGGCTGTTTTAACTGTTTTTTCTGAACAGGCATAGGGTAAAACCCAAGCGGATGTTGCTGATGCTTTTAGCTTTATTGAACAGCAGATACGGGATTATGAAATCAGGTTGCAGGAAGCTGAAAAAACTAAAGAAGACTTTACACGTAATAATTTGCACATGTTGATGGAATCAGATCAGGTTCGTTCTCTTCAGATGGTGAGAGCTGATTTAGAAAAGGCGACAACTGAGCTGCAACAAGCATTAGCCAAAAAAAATGTACTGGGGGAACAAATCAGGCAAGTACAGGAATCAGCAAATCAAGATTGGGGGGTATCGAATATTTCTCAGGAAGTCTCTGAAGAAGATGCAAAAATCAGAGATTTGAAAAACAAAAAGGCTGATTTAATGGTCAAATATACAGAGCGGCACCCTGGTATTGTAGAAATTGATAATTTGATTGAGATTCTACAAAAACAAAGTGATCTGAATAAAAAGAAAAGTGGTGACGAAAGTGGGGTAGAGCATATAGGTCCTGAAAAATTGTCCAATCCTTATGTGCAAACGCTGAAATCAGCTTATGATATGGCCGATGCAGATGTGGCATCGTATCAAGCTTTAGTTGATTCGCTCAATGAGCGGATAGGCAAATTAGAAGACGGTTTAAAGGAAAAACTGGCTCTTGAGACAGAAATGAAAAACTTGAATCGAGATTACGACACAATTAGTAAACAATACTCATCTTTATTGGAAAGAAGGGAGCAGGCCCATATTACTGAACGGATTGATGATCAATCTGTAACGCTTAAGTTTAAAATTGCTGAGCCACCAAGCAGACCATTGAAACCCTCTTTTCCAAATCGAATATTATTTTATACTGCAATATTGATACTTGGTTTAATCATTGGTTTTGGTGTGGCCTTTTTAATTTGTGTATTGAGGCCGGTCTATATGTCTGTCAAGCAAGTGAAAGAATCTACCGGCTTGCCCTCTTTAGGCAGTGTCTCTTTTGTTTCGGTTGATAAAGCGGTTGCAAAAATAGATTGGATATTTATTGCTGCCATAGGTGTTCTTCTAATTGGCTATGTTGGGGTAATGGTTACAGAGATACTTAAAAAGTAGTCATTCAGGAGCTGAAATGAGTATTATAGAAAAAGCCCTTAAGAAATCCGGCAAACAAGGCAGCGATAATGCCAATGCAGCCAATTTGGGCAATGACTCAGCGCTCAAGGCACCAGTCAAAAAAAACTCTATAGAAAGTGCTTTTGAGCGATTTGGCAAGCAGGATTTAATCGCGAATGGAAGTAACAATAGCCGATCTGCTCCAATTAATGGGCCAGAAAATATTTTAGAAAAACAAATCAACGCTAACGTCGAAGCAGATAAAGTGTCTAAGAAAGTAAGAACTGTTGCTGAAAATAAGGTCGATATCAATTGGGCTAAATTAAGTGCGGAAGGCTATTTGGATAATAACAATGCCAGGTCGAAAATAGCAGAAGAGTTTAGATTCATCAAGCGGCCCTTGGTTAATAATATTCAAAGCGCAAAAAGTAATCGAATAGAACGGCCTAATCTTATTTTGATTACCAGTAGTGAAGCTAATGAGGGGAAAACATTTATAGCAATAAATCTGGCTTTGAGTATTGCTAATGAACGAGAGAAAAATGTTTTGTTAATTGATGCTAATGTAGAGAGTCCTAGTATATCAGAGAAAATGGGGATTAAGCAGGCGCCTGGCTTAATTGAATATCTTGAAGATGATAATATAAGATTTTCGGATATTATATTAAAAACTGATTTAGCTAATTTAAGTGTTATACCGGCAGGTAAGCGACATAAATACTCTACTGAACTATTGTCGAGTGAAAAAATGTATTCATTTGCAGAAGAAGTGAGTAAGCGATACCGTGACAGAGTGGTTATTTTTGATTCCCCGCCATTATTGGCTTCGACTCATGCACAAATTTTGGTCGATTTAGTTGGGCAGGTAGTGTTGGTCATTGCCTCTGATAGTACGCGGCAAAATAAGGTGGCTGAGTCTATTGCCAAACTGGAAAATTGTGATGTAGTGATGACGATTTTGAATAAGGTCAGCAATGATTCCGATTCAAATGGCAATGGGAATGATGACGTTTAAAAAATATGACTTAGGATTGCGGAATGATCTAAAGTCTGTTTTTTTATTTTTTTGCTTTAATGCTATATTCTTCTGTCATCATGCTTATGCCTTTGTTTGGCAGTTTCGGCCAAATCTTTCAATGGGTGAAATATTTGACGATAACCTGAATTTGTCCCAAATAAATAGATTAGGTGGCTTTTCCAGCGAAGTTACCCCAGGATTTATTCTCAAAGGGCAGTCACCAATGAGTAATTTGAATATGAATTACCGGATGCAAGGACTTTATAATGCTCAAAACAGTGATGCTATTAATATTTATCATCAGCTGGATATGACTTCCAGGTTTCAACCAATCCAAAATACATTTTTTGTGGATACTGATGCTTCTATCAGTCAGCAAAACGCAAGTAATAGCTTGCTGGCGACTGATAATGTCGCCGGTAATGGTGGGATGGCCGAAACTAAATCGTTTAGCGTGACTCCTTACCTCACACCCCATATCGGGCAGTATGCGACCGGTATGCTGAAAGTAGGCTATACCGGTGGTTATGTCACTGAGCCGGCGATTTATCAGAATTCAACTTTGATTTCAAGTCCGCTTAGTAATTCGCAAACTATCTTAAAGCAGGGTAGCTTGACTAGTGGTAGTTATTTTGGGGTATTAAGCTGGAATCTTAACTACACATCTCAAGATCAGCGTAACTCCAGTAATAGTGATGTGCTTTTTGAAACTTATGCCGCAAGCACACGCTATTATTTACGTAGGCAATTTAATGTTTTTGCGCAAATTGGTTATGAAAATAATCATTATTTGACGCAGCAGCCTGGTACGACAAATGCAAATAGTAACCTGAAGGACGGATTTGACTATACTGTTGGGGGGCAATGGAGGCCTAGCATGTGGTATTCACTGGAAGTAGGGTTGGGTAATAACTCACATGCCACTATGCAGTATAATCCATCAAATAACTTGACTTCACATTTAACTTATAACTATGCCACCGTTGGGCTAAATTTAGGTTCATCTTGGAATGCCGGCTTAAATTATTCGCGCGGCATGTCTACCTGGATATTTTCCTATCAGCAAGATACCACAACGGTACAGCAGCTTTTATTACAACAGACGACTGTGTTTGTCACGAATCCGGTGACTGGTGCGCAAACCACACCATACAACATCAGTTTACCTACATTAGTTAACGATGTGCTGATCGTCAAACACGCTGAACTCAACTTCTCATACCGAACCGGCAAAAGCAATTATAATGTCAGGGTCTATAATGAACGTCGGACCGATCAGGTGACTCAAGAGTTGGATACTATTGACGGCATAAGCGGCGGTTGGAACTGGCAAATGCAGCCGCGATTGACTTTTTTTTTGCAGCCTAGTCTACAGTCGGAGCAATCGACGTTAAGCACTTCAAACAATAATCTCTATGAAGTGGCATTGGGTGTAACCCGCGGTATTCCAGTTTATTGGGGGCGGCCCTTGCTGTTGAATTCCACTTTACAAGCGCAACATACTCAACAGCTTTCGGGAACGGTAGGTAACGATTATGTTGAAAATCGTATCACTGCTAATTTCTTCGTGCAATTCTAACTTAAATTGATAACCTTATATGTACGATGGATTTTACAATTTAACTCAAAAGCCGTTTCAGCTGACTGCCGACCCCGACTTTTTTTTCAATAGTTCGGTTCATAAGCGGGCCTTAGCTTATATGCATTACGGCTTGACACAGGGGGAGGGGTTTGTGCTGGTGACGGGTAAACCAGGTACAGGCAAAACCATGTTGGTAAAGAGTCTGATCAAAAATTTGAACGATGCAAATTTATTGATTGGCGTGATGATGTCATCACAATTGGGGCCGGAGGATATTTTACGCATTGTCGCGTCTACCTTTGGGTTTCAATATTTACACAACGATAAAGCCAGTTTGTTGACCAGTTTTGAAAAATTTATCGTTGAAAAGGCCAGGGAAGGGCGGCGATTGTTGCTGATTGTGGATGAGGCGCAAAATTTGCCCAAACAGTCTTTGGAAGAGTTACGGATGCTCACCAATCTTGATGTGGGCGGTAAATCGGTATTTCAGGTATTTTTGGTTGGACAATGCGAGCTCAAACGAACTATCTATGGCCCAGATATGGAACAACTAAAGCAGCGGATTGTTTCCACGTTTCAATTGGAGCCTCTGGAGATAGAAGAAACCCGAGAATATATTAAATTTCGCTTGCAAAGAGCCGGTTGGGCCGGGAAACCGGAATTTACTTCCGGTGTGTTCGAGATCATACATCAGTTTACCGGTGGTATTCCGCGCCGCATCAACTCATTATGTGATCGCTTATTGTTGTTTGGTTATTTGGAAGAATTAAGTCTCTTGGATGAACAATGTTTAAATAAAGTCATTGCTGAAGTTAAAGAAGAGCTATTACTGGAAAATGCCGATGATTTACCCAGTGAACCGGATCAGCGTTCAACAGTACTGAGTTCATGGGAGTTGGAGTCGATTGCTTTGGAAAACCGAATTACCAAACTGGAACAATCCTTAGTGACTTTGCAAAACAGCATTGAAAAAGAAAAAGCGCTGTTAAGAAAAGCAATTTTGCTGCACTTGGATATGGATGCGGTTTATAATGAAAATCAGCCGTCAGAATAAACAGCGAGTCAGATCACGGTTACTTGGAATAAAATGATCATAAAAACAATCGTTTGTGTAGTTGGAGCACGCCCTAATTTTATGAAAATTGCTCCGATTATCCGGCAATTTCAAACGGTTGCCCATGTTGTTAGGCCCTATTTGGTTCATACCGGGCAGCATTACGATCAAGTTATGAAAGATGTTTTCTTTCAACAGCTTGGTATTCCAGAACCTGATAAGGATTTAGGTGTCGGCTCCGGCAGTCATGCGGCGCAAACGGCTAATATTATGTTGCGTTTTGAGGCGGTGTTGGATGAAGTTGAGCCGATTGCTGTGTTAGTAGTAGGTGATGTTAATTCCACGATTGCCTGTAGTTTGGTCGCTGTTAAAAAGAATATACCCGTCATACATGTCGAAGCCGGCTTAAGAAGTCGCGATAAAACCATGCCGGAAGAAATTAACCGGATTTTAACCGATCAAATATCTGATTTACTGTTTACGACAGAGCGGTCGGCGACAGACAATTTGCAATACGAAGGAATAGATCAGCAACGTATCTGTTTCGTCGGCAATGTGATGATAGATACTTTGCTGGATAGCTGCCGAAATGCGACAGGTTTGCAAACGACACTGACGCACTATGGTTGTTCTGCTCAAGTTACTGAAAAAAACTATGCTTTGCTGACTTTACACCGACCTTCTAATGTTGACGATCCGCAGACTTTGGCTCGTTTACTGGATGTGGTTGGGCAAATTTCCAAAAAGCTGCCTGTGATATTTCCGGTGCATCCAAGGACGCACCAGAAAATTGTTGAGGCCAATTTATCCGTTGACAGTTTGCTGGTGTTGCCGCCGGTCGCCTACCTAGAAATGTTGGGTTTGATGAAGTCGGCTAAATTAGTATTAACCGATTCCGGTGGTTTACAGGAAGAAACGACAGCCTTGGGCATACCTTGTCTAACCTTGCGTGAAAACACTGAAAGACCTATTACGGTAACTGAAGGCACCAATACCATCGTTGGAACTGAACCGGTAGAAATTATGCAATGTGTCGATGAAATTCTGGCCGGTGGTGGTAAATGTGGACGTATTCCCGAATATTGGGATGGACAAGCGGCGACAAGGATAGTGGCTGAGGTTTTACGCCGTTTTGGATTGACTGAGGGAGAGCTGTGATGAATTCCAATGCTATAAGCAATGCAATGACGGTCGATGTTGAGGATTATTTTCAGGTTTCTGCTTTTGAGTCGACTATAGATCGTCAACAGTGGGATGTGTTACCGCAGCGCGTAGAGCAAAATACCCACAGAATTTTGGATCTGTTCGATCAGCATCAGGTTAAGGCGACTTTTTTTACCTTGGGTTGGGTGGCCGAGCGCTATCCTCAATTGGTCAGGCGTATTGTAGCTAGTGGACACGAACTTGCCTCGCACGGTTACCAACATATTCGAGTGACTGAACAAACGCCTGAGCAATTTCGGCAAGATCTGGTAGTAACTAGAAAAATTCTGGAAGATATTGGGGGGCAGGCTATTATCGGTTATCGTGCCGCCAGTTATTCCATTTGCAACCGAAATTTGTGGGCGTTGGAAATTTTGGCAGAAGAAGGTTTTCTGTATAGTTCCAGTATTTATCCGGTCAAGCATGATTTATATGGTATTCCAGATGCGCCGCGTTTTGCATTCAATCCTGATAATGCGGCTAAGCTGCTGGAAATACCGATTAGCACCATTCATGTGTTAGGCCGTAATTTTCCTTGTGGAGGCGGTGGTTTTTTTCGTCTTTATCCTTATCTGGTATCCAAATGGGCATATCAGTATTTAAATAATCAGGAAAAACAGTCAGGTATTTTTTATTTTCATCCTTGGGAGATTGATGCCGATCAACCTAGGCAGCAAAACTTGCCGTTTAAAAGTCGGTTCAGGCACTATTTGAATCTGGGAAAAGTTGAAAGCCGATTGAATAGTTTGTTACATGATTTTAAATGGGATACCATGCAAAATGTGTTTCTGACTAAATAAGCAACCGACAATTAGGCCATGATAAAAATACTTGAAACAGCCAATCAGTCTCAACAATGGGATAACTATGTCATGGCTAGCGACGAAGCTAGTTTTTTTCACTTGTCAGCTTGGCAACAAGTGATACAGCAGGCTTTTAAGCATGACACCTATTACTATTATGCCGAGCAAAACGATCAAATTATCGGCATTTTACCGTTAACGCATATTAAGAGTGTATTGTTTGGTAATAATTTGATTGCCAATGCTTTTTGCGTCTACGGCGGTATTATTGCCGATAATGACGAAGTGTTTGCCGCCTTAAACGCACAAGCACAAAAATTGGCTCGTGAGTTGGGGGTGGATAGTTTGGAAATGAGAAATCGTCGGCAATCTCACCCCGAGTGGCCATATAAACAGCTCTACGTCACTTTTAGAAAACAGTTGGATCCAGACGTTGAAAAGAATATGAATGCTATCCCTCGCAAGCAACGGGCTATGGTGCGTAGTGGTATCAAAGCGGGGTTGAGCAGCGTGGTTGAAGACAATGTAGAGCGGTTTTATCAAGCTTATTCGGAAAGTGTCAGAAATTTAGGTACCCCGGTTTTCCCCAAAAAATATTTTCAGATTCTTAAACGAGTTTTTGGGGAACAATGCGAGATTTTGACCATTGAGCAAGACGGAAAGCTGGTTGCCAGTGTGATGAATTTTTACTTCAAAGATGAAGTATTGCCGTATTATGGCGGTGGCACTGATGCCGCGCGTGATCTAAAAGGCAATGATTTCATGTACTGGGAGGTCATGCGGCGGGCAGTGGAAAAAGGCTGTCGAATATTCGATTTTGGCCGCAGCAAAATCGATACCGGCTCGTATCGGTTTAAAAAACATTGGGGCTTTGAGCCGGAACCTTTGTATTATGAAGTTGATTTGGTCAAAGCTGCCCAGATACCTGAAATCAATCCGCTAAACCCAAAATACCAGCTGTTTATTGCAGCCTGGAAACGATTGCCGTTGTCGGTCAGTCAATTTGTAGGTCCTTGGTTAGCAAAAGATTTAGGTTGATTTAATCATGCCTAAACTCCTCTATCTGGTACATCGTATTCCTTATCCGCCCAACAAAGGCGATAAAATTCGTTCCTTTCATTTTTTGCAAGCCTTAATGCAGGAGTACGATGTTTTTCTGGGTTGCTTTATTGATGATTTTGACGATAAGCAATACCAGCAAGCTTTAGCCGCAATTTGCCAAGAAGTTTTTTGTGTTGATTTGCATCCCAAAATACAAAAGCTGAAAAGTTTGCAAGGCTTATTAACAGGTGAAGCTTTAAGTTTGCCGTATTATCGTGATCAGGCTATGCAAGACTGGGTGAATAAAACCATCCGTGAACAGGGTATAGAGCGGGTGTTGGTATTTTCATCACCAATGGCGCAATATGTAGCAAATCGCCCTGAGCTGCACTGGGTGGCCGATTTTGTCGATGTTGATTCCGACAAGTGGCGGCAATACGCCTTAAGTAAATCCTGGCCGGCTAGTTGGATATACAACCGGGAAGCGAAAATGCTATTAGCCTATGAGCAGCGCATTACTGCTTTGGCGAAGGCCACTTTATTTGTCTCAGAACAAGAAGCAAAATTATTTAAAACTTTGGCGCCTGAACAAGCTGACAAAATCGGTTTTGTAAATAATGGTGTCGATACTGCGAATTTTGATCCTGATCTCTCATATTTATCGCCATATTTGACTGATAATCAGGTTATTGTGTTTACCGGTGCGATGGATTATTGGGCTAATGTAGACGCAGTGAAATGGTTTGCCGAACAAGTGTTGCCGGTTATCAAGCAGCAACAACCTGAAGTCAAGTTCTATATTGTCGGCTCCAAACCCAGCAAAGAAGTGTTGCAATTGGCAGAAAACGACGCATCAGTCATCGTCACCGGTCGTGTCGAGGATATCAGGCCTTATGTTGCCTTTGCTGATTTAGTCGTTGCACCTTTACGTATTGCTCGTGGCATTCAAAACAAAGTATTGGAAGCGCTGGCAATGGCAAAGCCCGTGATTGCCAGTTCGGCGGCGATGGAAGGTATCCCTGTGGGAAGCGACTTAAAAATTGCCATCGCGGACGAAGCAGAGGATTTTGCCGGTAAAGCCTTGGTGTTTCTGGCGGAGTCGGCAGAAAGGTTCACCATCAATCGTCATTTTGTGCAAAACGAATTCAGTTGGCAACATAATGGCCAGAAACTCTGTCAAGTGTTAGCAGGGGATACAGGCTTAAGTGATGAATAAGAAACCACCCTTGCTGATTGTCCACATTATTTACCGTTTGGGAATCGGTGGACTTGAAAACGGCTTGGTCAATCTGATTAATAAATTGCCTGCCGATAAATATAGACACGCCATCATTTGTCTCACCGATAGTACCGATTTTAGTCAACGCATCAAACGAAGCGATGTGGCTATTTATCAGCTGCACAAAAAACCCGGTAAAGGGTTTAGTTCATTTTATAAAATCTTCAAATTACTTAAACAATTACAGCCGGATGTGGTGCATACTCGTAATCTTGGCACCATTGAATATCAACTTTGTGCTGTTTTGGCCGGCGTACCTAATAGGGTGCATGGCGAACATGGTTGGGATGTCTACGATCCAGAAGGCCGGGTGGTCAAATATCAAAGATTACGCCGGGTTTTAGGATACTTTATTCATCGCTTCATTCCGTTGTCTCAGCATTTGCAAGCTTATCTGCTCGAACGAGTTGGCATTCCTGCTTCTAAAATTACCCGAATCTGCAATGGGGTCGACACTGGGGTTTTTTATCCCCGATCAACCGATAGAAAAATACCGGTGGCTTGTCCGTTGACATTGGATGGCAAAGTAGTCATAGGCACTGTTGGGCGGATGCATGGTGTTAAAGATCAATTGACATTGGTCAGAGCCTATATCGATAGTTGTCGGCAATCGCCGACCTTTGCAGTCCGCAGCTGTTTGTTTTTAATCGGTGACGGCCCGCTTAGAGCTGAGGCAATGGCTTTACTCAATGATAGTCATCTGCTGGATCAAGCCTGGTTGCCTGGGGAGCGCCAGGATATTGCCGAGATCTTACGCAGCCTGGATATATTTGTGTTGCCCTCACAAGCCGAAGGTATCTCTAATACCATACTGGAGGCGATGGCTAGCGGCTTGCCGGTAGTTGCAACCCGCGTAGGCGGTAATCCTGAATTAGTGCAGGACGGGCAAAGCGGTTTAATGCAAACGGGTTTTCTGGTGGAAAAGCAAGCTGTGGCGGCTATGTCAGCCGTGTTGATCGATTTGGTTGAAAATAACGAAAAACGGCAACAATTGGGCAACGCCGCGCTGCAGCGCATTCAAGCGGAGTTTTCCATTGATGGCATGGTTAGCCGCTATCAGCAAATTTATGATGCGATAAATAAGAATAAGACTGGGGAGTAATTTATATGTGCGGCATAGTTGGCATTTTTGATATTCAAGGTTCAGGCGAGATAGATCGCGATTTGCTGTCTAGAATGAACGAGTCTCAGTTTCATCGCGGCCCAAACGAGGGTGGACTGCATGTAGAACCAGGTTTGGGATTTGGTCATCGCCGCTTATCGATTATTGATTTATCCACGGGTCAACAACCCATGCACAGCCAGGATGGGCAGGTAGTGCTGACCTACAACGGCGAGGTCTATAATTTTCTGGAACTCAGAGTAGAACTGGAAGCTTTGGGTTATTTCTTCAGAACCCATTGTGATACAGAAGTGATACTGTATGCATGGCAAGCTTGGGGCGAATCATGCGTGGAGCGGTTACGCGGTATGTTTGCGTTTGCTATTTGGGATAGGGCGCAACAAACGCTGTTTTTGGCGCGAGATCGCTTAGGTGTCAAACCACTATTCTATGCCGAGTTGACAAACGGACATTTTATTTTTAGTTCGGAATTAAAGGCTTTGAAACAGCATCCGCTGCTGCCAAGAGAAATGGACGCCCAATCGATTGAAGAATATTTTGGTTTTGGTTATATTCCAGAACCTAAAACCATTTATCGCGGTGTTTACAAACTGGAGCCAGGTTATCGTCTAACGATAAAGCGCGGACAGAAAAACTGGCGTCCGCAGCAATACTGGGATGTAAAATTCCAAACGGCACCTGTCGGCAGTGTGGCTGATGTGGGTGAAGAGCTGATCAACCGCTTACGGGAAGCCGTAAAAATTCGTATGGTTGCCGATGTGCCGTTAGGCGCGTTTCTTTCCGGCGGTGTCGATTCCAGCGCTATAGTTGCCTTAATGGCTGGTTTATCCGGTGATCCGGTTAATACCTGCTCAATTTCTTTCGGCGATCCGCAATATAACGAAGCGCAATTCGCTGCCAAGGTAGCTCAACAATACCATACCACGCATCGGGTGGAACAGGTCGATCCCGATGATTTCAGTCTGATAGATCAACTTTCCGGTTTGTATGATGAGCCATACGCCGACAGTTCGGCACTACCGACCTATCGTGTTTGTGAGCTTGCTAAAAAACAAGTGACAGTTGTACTGTCAGGCGATGGCGGCGATGAAAATCTGGCTGGATATCGTCGTCATCGCTGGCATAAATATGAGGAACAAATGCGCCGACTGATGCCTGATGCATTGCGTGTGCCTTTGTTTTCAACGCTGGGGCGTTATTACCCCAAGCTGGATCGGGCGCCAAAAATATTTCGGGCCAAAACAACACTGGAATCGATAGGCCGCGATTCTATGGCCGGATATTTTCATAGCGTATCAATTTTGTCCAATGAGATGCGCAAACAATTGTTTAGCGACAAACTGAAAAGCGAATTGCAAGGTTATCAGGCAATTGAAGTCTTTTATCGCTATCGCCAGCAAGCGCCTGAAAATCCATTGTCAATGGTGCAATATCTGGATTTAAAAACCTATCTGCCTGGCGATATTCTCACCAAAGTTGATAGAGCCAGCATGGCTCATGCCTTGGAAGTACGGGTGCCATTATTGGATCATAAGCTGGTGGAATGGTTGGCCACCTTACCGCCAGATCTAAAGTTGCATGGCCGGGAAGGTAAATATGTATTTAAAAAAGCACTGGAACCGTATTTGCCAAACGATATATTGTATCGTCCAAAAATGGGATTTGCAGTACCTTTAAGTCAATGGTTTAGAGGGCCGTTGAAACAACGTGTTGAACAAGCTCTTTTGGGCGACACCTTACGTCAGACAGGCTGGTTTTCAGAACCGGTTTTGCGGCAGTTGGTTGAGCAACATCAATCGGGAGCGCGTGACAATAGTGCGCCGATTTGGTCATTATTGATGTTTGAAGCATTTTTACGCAATAATCATTATTAAAAATAATCACTATGCAGTATTCTGTGTTTAGCCCGGCCAGCCTTAGGTGGAAAGCGCGTAGGTTGGGCTGACGAAGGTAAGCTCAACGTTGTATTAGCAGGAATTCCCCGTGGAAAGTCTTTTATTTGCAATAGACTTGGCTGTATTAATTTATATGTGTTACTGGGCTGTTAATATAGACAATGACCAGGATAACGATAAGGATAGTAAGAAGTGAGAGATATTGCGATTATCGCTACCTTTTTCTTGCTGATTTTGCCGGCAATCAGAAAGCCATTTGTTGCGGTATCGCTATGGCTATGGACAGCATTGTTTTATCCGGGTGGATGGGTATATGGTGTTGGGGCATCAATACGTTATAACTTGATTTTCAGTATTATCACGATAGCGGGGATGTTTTTAGTAAAAAAACAACCCAAAAAGGAGTCTAATGGCTTAACTATATTGATTAGCATGTTTTTATTATGGACCACAATTACCTATATGGTGGGTATCGGTGATCCTGATGTGGCTAGGGAATACTGGATCAAGTTTATCAAGGTAATTGCTTTATATTATTGTGCTGCAGGTATTTTAGTCAAAAAAATTCATATAGATTTTTTTTTATGGGCCATTATTTTGTCCGTTGGCTTTTATGCTACGGTGGAAAGTTTAAAGTTTTTATCAACTGGTGGTAGTCATCACATTGAAGGGATTCCGGGTCACGAATTAGGCGACAGAAATGATCTTGCCTTGGCGATTAATATGTCTATTCCTTTGGCAAGCTATCTAGTTGGACAAGCCGATGCCAAATATATCAGGCTGGGATTGTTTGGGGTTTTGATTATGATGGTGGTCTGTGTTTTGGGAACCTATTCCAGGGGGGGTATGCTAGGATTGATAGTGATGGGGGCAATCTATTTAAAAGGATCTAAAAATAAAGGTTTAGTTATTTTTCTATTTATTATTTTTATTCCTTTAGCCGGCAAGATTCTTCCTCAAGAATGGTTTAATCGTATGGATACGGTTAAAACTGCAAATAACGATGCTTCATTTATGGGGCGGGTGGTGGCGTGGAAAATAAGTACGTTAATTGCTTTGGATAGACCAATTACCGGTGGCGGCTTTAAGGCGTTAGAAACATTTCCGGTCTGGTTAAGCTATGCATTGGAGCTAAATAGTAAATTGACATTTGTGACAACGCCGCCGCCTGATCTGGAGAATCCTCACGCTGCACATAGTATCTATTTCCAGTGCCTTGGTGACCAGGGCTTTGTGGGTTTATTTTTGTTTCTTTCAATTGGCATCACTGCGTTCCGTAAAATGGGAAAATGCGCCAAGTTGGTAGACCCACAATCGCCTTACGTATCCCTGATCACAATGCTTAGACTTTCAATTATTATGTATTTTTCAGTTGGTTTTGCACTCAGTAAGGTATATTTTGACTTGCCGTATGCGATATATGCGATTGTTAGAGCAGTAGAGCGAATTGTATTGGCAGAACATGCCGAAAACCAAAAAAGGTTAAGAAAAAGATGAGTATTAGAAAGTCAATCGCTTTTTCTTTTGTATCGAAGTATCTATTGATTTTAATTCAGTTGGTTTCGGCAATGGTGTTGTCGAGATTATTAACTCCAGTAGATTTTGGTATCTATTCGGTTGCTTATGCTTTAGTGAATATCGGGCATGTATTTAGAGATTTTGGGGTCTGTAATTATATTAACCAGGAAAAAGAACTTACCAATGATAAAATAAAATCAGCGATGTCATTGACGCTGTTTTTTGCCTGGACGATGAGTGCTGTTTTGTATTTTGGCGCGGAATATGCGGCGGCATTTTACCACGAAGCCGGGGTTAAAAATGTGTTTCAGGTTTTGGCGCTAAATTTTTTGCTGATACCGTTTAGTTCTGTGTTGAGATCTTATGCTAGAAGGGAGCTAAGGTTCAAGTTTTTAATGATATTGGAAGTTGCTGGTTCAGTGGTTACTACCAGTACGGTCATTGCATTGGCCTATATGAACTATAGCTATATGAGTATGGCTTGGTCTTCAGTGGTTGGGGTAATATTTGATACGTTTTTGCTAAATGTATTTCGCCCTAAAGGATTTCCGGTTTTACCCGGGTTTAAGGAAATTAAAAATATTTTAAACTTTGGGGTTATATCGTTTTTTGAAACTTTATTATCGCAAAGTGCTTTATATTTTCCAGATCTGCTGATCGGTAAGTTTTTAAATATGCACGCAGTCGGTATTTTAAGTCGTGCAGAAGGAACGGCAGGTATTTTTGAGCGCTTGGTTAATCAGGGCATAGCACCAGTCATGCTACCTTATTTTGCCAAAGAAAATAGAGAAGGTTTTGACATAAAGCCTACTTATTTATACGCAACAAAATGCCTGGTCGTGTTAGCGTGGCCGGCGTTTGCCTTTATCGCCATTATGGCTGAACCCATTACTAATGTATTATATGGTTCACAATGGGGTGATTCGGTGCTGTTATTGCAAATCATCTGTTTTAGCGGGGCTACGAGTCGATTAATCGGCTTCGCTCACCCGGCGCTATTAAGTCATGGGCATGTAAAAGAGTTGCTGCGTGTCCAGGTTATATTGATGCCGACACATCTTTTTGTAATGATTTTTACCATAGGAAATGGTTTGGTCTATATGATAGCTACTGTCTCTATAGGGTTATCGATTCTCAAGGTGTTAATTGTTACTAAGATATTGAATCATCGTCTTGGAATTAGATTAAGAGATACGGTAGGTATTATTTCTGCTTGTTTTATGCCGACATTAGCTTGTTCGGCAGCGGTGATTCTTATTCAACATAATTTAAAGACTTCTGATTTATATAATCTAATAATATCCTCGGTGGTTTTTGGTTTGGTTTTTTTGTTGAGCATATTTGTATTTAACCATCCAATTAAGAAGGAAATTGTTAATGCATTTGGCAGTATATTTTTAAGTGGCAGAAGATTTGTTATGAAAAAATAATGTTGGATAACTATTCAGCATAGGATGGGTTTTACTTTTTGTTCTACTTATCCCGCATTGAACTTGATTAAGAATCTTGATGCGCTATTATCAACTATAACTATTAGAAATTAAATATGTCGGATTTTAATTTGGTAAGCGTCGTTATACCGGTATATAATTTAGAGTATTTTTTATCGGCTACATTGGATTCGGTTTTATCGCAAACCTACAGCAATTTTGAAGTGTTAGTTGTCGATGATGCTTCTACCGATGGTAGCAAAGCTGTCATTTCTGCTTATCAACAACGCGATAGCCGAGTCAAACTTTTGGCTAACACTCATAAAAAAGGTGCATCTGGAACACGTAATACAGCTATTGATGCAGCTCAAGGTGAATGGTTGGCATTTTTGGATGGCGATGATATTTGGCATCCCGATGCCTTGCAATCACGCTTACAGGTACTGGCCCAATATCCTGATGCTGATTTTATTTCATCTGACTATGCTGTGTTCTATAACGATATTGCGCAACCGGAACCCTCCAGAGCCAGCTCAAATTCTGTATGGCAAGAATATTTTGGCCAAGCTTTAAATAGTGGCGAGCCAGTGTATTTGCCAAAACCGTTAGCGGCATTTTTACGGACTGTGCTGGTTCATACCGATACAGTATTGGTAAAAACAAATTTAATAAAAGCTTTAAAGGGGTTTGATGAGTCTTTGCCGGCGGCTGAAGATGTGCTGTTATGGGTTAGACTTTCAGCGATTAGCCATTTTGTTTTTGTACCTAAAACTTTGGCATTTTATCGGCAACGTCCTGGCAGCTTGACTAATTCGGCAAAGTCATTATTTCATTATGCGCCGGTTGCCTATAAAAAATTGCTTTCCGATCCTGCATTTTCGCATTATAAAGCTGAGATAACCTATAATATTCAAAACTTTATTAATCAAAATAGTTTTTTTTATCGAAAGCAAAAAAATTATTGGCAAGCCTTGTTGTCTAGTTTTGAAGGTGTTATTTGGCAGCCAACAGCGTTTTTAGCGTGGAAAAATTTGTTCGCTAGTTTATTGTTACGGTAATCGCTATGATTCAGCCAGTAGTCGTTGCATTTTGTGAGAGTGGTAAAGGTTTTGGTGGGGCGGCAATCAGTTTGCAGACTTATCTAAAGGGGCGTTCTTCTTGGGTTAAGCCGGTGATTATTACCAGCCGTACTGATGGTGATTATGTAAGTTTTGCTGTATTAGGCGCATGGGAGCAAGTCGTGCAGCGGCACGGCTTGAGTACAACCGCCAAACGGCTGCTGGGTACTCGATTAGGATCTATAGCAGATAACCTATTCAATATTCTGCCGACAGCGCTGAATTTTGCGTACATATTTATAAAATACAAAGTGGATTTGGTTTATTTAAATAATGATCTACATTGTAATCTTGCGGCGGCATTAGGGGCTTTTTTAGTGCGTAAACCCGCCATGATGCATTTGCGTGGTTTTTCCAGTATTACTTCTTCAAGTCTTTGGGTGGCAAAGAATTTGGCGCATTTAGGCTATATTTCTGAAGCGATTCGCCAAAATGCATTAAAATTCGGTGTACCAGAACAGCGAATGAGTTGGATTCCTGAAGGCATTGACGTCGATTGCTTTGCAACGGGTAAAGCCGATAGCTTTAAACAAAGTCTGGATTTAAATGCTGCTGCGCCTGTGGTTACTTTGATTGGTGGTTTGTGCGGATGGAAGGGGCAAGATGTGTTGATTGAAGCTGCACCGCTGATTTTAAAGCAATTTCCGCAAACCATTTTTTTATTGGTAGGTGGGTCATACGGGCATTTTTCTGCAGTTGAAACACAGTTAAAAGCACAAATTAATCGGTTGAATTTACAGGCGAATGTGCTGATGTTGGGAGATAGGGCGGATGTCGCTGATATTTTGGCAGCCAGCGATGTAGTGATACACGCATCAACCATTCCAGAACCTCTTGGCCGTACTGTCGTTGAAGGAATGGCGGCCGGTAAGGCGGTTATTGCCGCCAAAGAAGGTGGGCCGCTGGATTTAATTACCGATGGCGTGGACGGTTTGTTGATAGAGCCAAGAAATGCCGGGCTCTTGGCTGGCACGGTATGCCACTTGCTTGCTGAGCCCACATTAAGGCAGCAGTATGGTGCGGCGGCGGCTATCACTGCGCAGCAATACACGGTCATCAACCATGTAAATCATGTTGAGTCTGCCATACGCCAGGCAGTCGGCAGCAGATAAGCGTATATTCCTAGTTTTTCTAGGGGCTGGTAGAGTTGTTTAGATTAGCTTCCTTTTATAACGAGAGGCGTTTAACACAAGTCTTGGTATAACAACATCAGGAGAAAATATATGGAAAATCCGTTAGTTTCTGTAATTATTTCTACAAAAAACAGACCTACGCTATTATTGCAAACTATCGATAGTATCTTGGTGCAGACTTACCCTAGTTTAGAGTTAGTGATTATTGATGATGGTTCCAGTCAATCTGTCGCGCCTTTAGTGGCTGAGCACCTGGCGCAACATCACTTAAAACATAATTGCATCAGGCATGAGGTTTCGCAAGGATTAGCCATTGCTCGTAACGTTGGTGCTTCGCATTCGGCCGGTCAATATTTGTATTTTTTGGACGATGATGATTTATTAGTAAATTCTGCACTAGAAGTACTGGTTGATATTATTCAGGAATACAAATTAGATTGCGTGTTTAATAATATAGAGCCTTTTGGCCAAGAAGCACTTATCAAGGCCAATGAATTAGAGCAAGCAACCAATAGAGTTCTGGCGGGTGTTGCGGCCAGAAAGCCAAGAGAGGATGTTTATCTGTTTGACAGCAATTTATTAAAAATGTTGCTGTTGACAGTGCCGACTTCTTTTCAAAAAGGATTAGTGACACGAGACTTTTGGATACAAACCGGGGGGATGCGACCCCATTCAGAACTTCCAGATTCCGAATGGGCCATTAAAGCGGCTTTATTGGGAAAATGCGGTTTGGTTTTACAAAAGTTATATCGCTGGCGTGTCGATGGGCAAAATATTTATTCTATGAAAAAAGATGAATATAGAATTCAGTATCATGTTGTCGCCAATATGGAAGCATTGGTAAAGTACGGTAGTGAGTCTGCCCAGGTAGGCAAAGAATCGCGACAATTGTTAAAACAAGCATTGGCAAAGTCTTATTATGATTTGGCGTGGGGTTACCGCGAACAAGCCGAATATGCCAAAGCATTTCAAACTTTATTGAAGGCATCGTCGGTTAACTTTAAATTTAGACATATCTTGTTTGCAATGAAGCTTGTTTTGCGTGCTTTAACTAATAAATAAAATGAGTTTTTTTGCGAAAAGTTTTAAATCAATAGTTAGTCTTTCATTAGGTATTAGGAATACTAGAAACCTTGTTATATTGATTTATCATCGTGTGCTGGATGGGCCGGATTTTATGTATCCAGAAACAGTGGATAAGTCTGGCTTTGATGCGCAAATGGCATTACTAAGCTTAGGTTTTAATGTGTTGCCATTTGGTGTGGCTTTGGATTTATTGGCCGCAAATAAATTGCCGCCATTGGCCGTCTGCATTACCTTTGACGATGGTTATGCGGATAACTATGTTAATGCATTGCCGATTCTAACTAAGTATCAATTGCCTGCTGTTTTTTTTGTGGTTTCGGGTAAGTTGGATCAAGATAGAATGTGGAATGACGATATTGTCGAGTCTGTACGCTTATATGCTGAAGCAACGCTTGATTTACGCGAGATTGGTTTAAATGTTTATCCGACGGCTTCGCCAGTCGATAAATTGGCTGCAGCAAATAAAATTATCCAATCCGTTAAGTATTTACCCATTCAGCAAAGAGATTATTGCTGTCGCCGGATTGCCGAATTAGTTGATAATCTGCCTAAAGGTTTGTTGTTGACAACTGAGCAACTGGAACAATTACACCAGGCCGGAATGGAAATTGGCGGGCATAGTGTCACTCATCCTATTCTTAAGGATGTTCCTATAGAGGTTTGGCAATACGAGATTCGTGAAAATAAGCGGCAATTGGAGCAAATTCTTGACACGCCTATGCGTTATTTTGCTTACCCCAACGGTAAATTTGATCAGGATTTTGATCGCCAACAAATTGAGTTTGTGGAAAAATGCGGGTATAAAGCCGCTTTGTCCACCAACTGGGGATGTGCGACGAGGCAGTCGGAATTATTCAACTTACCCAGGTTTACCCCTTGGGACAAAGATCCGCGTAAGTTTATGCTAAGGCTGTTAGCCATGTTTTTTGGCTATAATGCCTAATTGCAGTTTATACAAACCGTCAGAATGGTAACGGAGAAATACATCAAGGCATAGCAGTACTCCAGCAATTCTATAGCTATTTGGACGCTGAGCAAATAACGATGCATGTTGTTTTTGAAAAATTCGATTCACTTGCAGAGCAAGCCAAGCACTCTCTTGATAATGGCTATGGGTTTTTTGGCCAAACAGCATGGTTTGAGCTGATTATCCGGCATGTTTATCCAAAGCGCACCGGCTTTCTAATTGCCAAGGAAAGTGAGGGGCAATTGGCTTATATTTGTCCCGCCCATTTTGATCTCGGTTGGTGGCGATTACGGACATTCTATAGTCTGACATGTTTTTATACTCCATTATACAAAATAGTTGCTGTTGAGCAGCCCAACACCCAGCAAAGCTACTTAAATTTTTTTCAAGCACTTCAGCAAAGTTCATTGAGATGGCATCGTCTGATTTTGCAAGGTTTGCCACAAGCTGATGTCGATGCATTGACACAAATACTGGTGCAGACCGGAACCCCTGCGTTTGGTTTTTTTTGTTTCGCCAACTGGTATTTACCCGTTGTTTTTAAAAATTATCAAGAATACTTTGCCAAACGCAGTTCCCGCGTACGGAATACCGTACGGCGTAAATCGCAGGTTTTTCATCGGCAAGCAAATTCACGCATTGTCTTGTATGTGTCAGAAGACCAGTTAAATCAGGCCTGCCAGGATTATATTGAGGTTTATAACGATAGCTGGAAACAGCAAGAAGCCTATCCTCAATTTATTCCTGATTTATTAAGGCTGGCAGCTCGGCAAGGCAGTTTGAGATTAGCTATTGCTTATTTGGGAACGGAACCCATCGCCGCACAATTTTGGATTGTGGCGGATCACACCGCCTATATTTATAAATTAGCCTATAAAGAGGCTTATAAAGCCTTGGGTGTGGGTACGGTATTGACAGCGTTATTAATGCAGCATGTGATTGATGTCGATCAAGTTGAAACCGTCGATTATTTGACAGGTGATGATGCTTATAAAGCAGATTGGATGACGCAACGACGTGAGCGATGGGGTGTGGTGGTGTTTAATCGTTCAACGATATTAGGCAGTGTGTTATATTGGTTGGAAAAGTTAAAGCGTATGCTGAAAACCAAAATCAGTTTGCCGCATGATCACTATTAAAGAGTATTATATTTTTTCTAAATTATCTTACACAAAATGAATCGAGAAACTTCTATATATCTTGATCTGGTCAGATTTACCGCTTCGATGATAGTGTTTATTGGACATATTTCAGGTCAGCGCCTTACCGGTGGGTTTTTATGGCAAGTTGGTCCGTTCATGGATGATGCTGTTATTGTATTCTTTGTGTTATCAGGATTTGTTATTGCCCATGTATGCGCTAGCCGTGAGGTAACGCCGGCACAATACGCCATCGCCAGGGCTGCTCGGGTTTACTCCGTAGCACTTCCTGCCTTATTCCTCACCTTTACGCTCGATTGCTTAGGCAAAATAGTTGCCCCGGAAATTTATTCCAGTACATGGGGCTATGTGGAAAATGGACAAATACAACAGTTTATTATGGGTTTGTTTTTTTTAAATGAGCTTTGGTATTATAAAATAACCATAGGTTCAATGTTACCCTATTGGTCTTTGGGATTTGAGGTTTGGTATTATATTATTTTTGGCTTGATTTTCTTTTACCGAGGTAAGTGGAAGGTTTTTTTTGTTCTTACTGCTTTTCTAATTGTGGGGCCAAGAGTTGCCAGTTTATTCCCGATTTGGTTGTTGGGGTATTTTAGCTATAAACAATGTGCATTAGGTAAGCTTAATCGTTATGTTAGCCTATTGATGTTTTTAGGCTCTATAATTGGCTTTGTGCTGCACTTTTATTTTAAGGATAAAATATTTGCTGTGGATTTTATCTCGGCGATTATCGGCGAACACAGCATCCTTAGCCGATATACTGTCGGAATCTTGTTTGCACTTAATCTAATCGGTTTTGCCGGCATTTCAAGTATGCTGCAAAAACTAATGTTTCATGTTGAAAAGCCGATCAGGTGGCTGGCGGGCGCTACTTTTACGATTTACCTGTTTCATTTGCCGGTCGCGCAGTTTTTGTCGGCATTGCTGCCTTGGCCGGTTAATGCATGGGCAACCCGTCTGGTTATCGTCGGCGGCACCCTGATATTAATGTTTATGATTGCCGAACTGACAGAGCGTCGCAAAACTGTTTGGGCTGTGGCTTTAACCCATTGCTATAATAGAGTCAGTACCTTCAGGCTGTGCCGATGAAATATTGGTGACCTGTGGTCGTATGTCAAGCACTGATGATTGTTCCTTTGTAATTCTTGAGCATTAATTAAGGTGTACAAAATTTTTATAGCATCAGCCTATTTCCAGCATTACGGTAAGCGCATCAGTTCTATTACTCAGCTGTGCTGTCTTTTGTTATGTTTATCCATTTTGCCGGTATCAATCGGTACTGCGGATGATGATCCGCCGCCAGTAGACCCGCGCGTTGAAAGAATTCGCAAAGATTTGGGTTATTACAAAGAAGACGATCAAAAAACCATTGCTGATTTAAAAAATGAAATTAATGGCTTAAAAACCGAGCTTCGGCAAACTCGTGTAGAGATGGAAGGTCGTTTGCAACGTCTTGAAAGCGCTTTGAAAATTAATACAGATAAAGACGCTGTTTTATCTGACTTACGCCCCAAGTCGGCAGTTGTGGAAACTGTGGACAGCCATGCCGTAGAAACACCTAAAGCTGTCACTGCAGATTCAGGTTGCACAGTTTCAGATCCAAGTTTTATTACTTGTATCAAAATTGAAATGCCTAGTGCCGAAGGAAGTAATAATCCAATTACATTCGCGCAGTTGTTTGTAGAAGGAGAGGTGGTAAATGGTTATCAAGTCAAAGCTTTGGGTAACGATGGGCGAGAAATTCCGATACAAGTTGATGTTAAAGTACGGCACCATGATGGCTCAATCAAGCATGCAGTCATTTCAGCCATCATTAGCAACAGTATCAATACCATTCGACTTTACAAATATGCCTTGAAGAAAGGTGGGGCGGCACCAACTGTTTTTGGGGTGAGCTCAGACAGCGGTAAACCGGGTAATTTCAACAGTAATATCGCCATTAACATTGCCGGCAAAATCTATACTGCTGCGTTAGATCGGTCAGCATTGCGTTGCGATGGCTTGTTATCGGCAATGCAGCTTAATTATTGTAGATTATTAGCACCGGCTTCACAGAAAAAAACAGATATAAGCCCTAAGGTGATTGAATGGTTATCGGGTGCTATTGTTCAGGAAATGGGGATACCTGTTAACTTTATTGATGAGCAAGGCGCGGCGCATCCACATTTGATGGCGCGTTTCTTTTTAAGAAAATATGCAGATTCTAATAATGCCAGGTTGGATATTACGATTGAAAATAATTGGACCTACAAACCAAATCCACAAAACATACACTATAGCGTAGAAATTTATATTCAGGGTGAAAAAGTATTTGCGCAACAAGATTTGATACATTATCAACATGCGCGTTGGCGTAAAATATTTTGGACAGGAAAACAAAAAGACATTCATCTTAAACATGATGTAAATTATTTGATAAAAACTAAGGCAATACCTAATTACGACACCTCTTTAGTTATTGATGAGAGGCTATTAGAGAAGCGCTATGGTGAGCATGTCAGCTATACGGCCGTGCCGATGACCATTGGAATGGCAAGCGCTGTTATGGGAACCACAGGGGCGCATGAAGATATTGGGCCATTACCTAATTGGGCTGTGCATTATTTATTGACGATGGATAGACGAGCCAAAAATGTAACCTTGGTTACCGGTGATATGGCGGGTACCTGGGGTATACATTTTCGTGATCATAATACCGATTTACCGGTCAGTTTGGTCGATTACCCTTATTTAAGTACCCACTGGAATAGAAAAGACGTCGGTCCTCATCCTATCCCTTGGTGTGAAACGGATTGTAAAACTCCTTATGAGCCGGATGAAGCACATCAACCCTCATTGGCTTTTTTACCTTATTTGGTAACCGGTGATTACTATTACCTTGAAGAGTTGCAGTTTTGGACAAACTGGAATGCAATGGGTACCGAGCCGGTCTATAGAATGCTCGATCAAGGCTTGGTTAAATGGCAGCAATTAAGAGGGATGGCATGGAGTCTGCGTAATTTGGGGCAGACGGCTTATATTACCCCTGATGATCATCCGCTAAAAAGTTATTTCAATAAGCAAATTAATTATAATTTAGACTATTTTAATAAGCAGTATACAAATAATCCAGATGCCAACAAATTAGGAATTATTATCGACGGTTATAGTCTTTTTGATAATGGTTTAAATACGGCTCCATGGCAGCAAGATTTTTTTACCTGGAGTGTCGGCTATTTGGCTGATTTAGGGTTTTCCCAAGCTAAGCCATTATTGCTTTGGAATTCAAAGTTTATCGTTAACCGATTGGCTAATAAAGATTTTTGCTGGATTTCCGCCACCAATTACGCGATGCGAATCAGAAATTCAAGCAATGATGCTATATTTTCCAGTTTCAAAGATGTCTATAAATATACTGTGCCTGTTAAAGTGCGAACCTGCGGTGCGCTAACGTCAGAAGCCTTAACAGCAATGGCGGAATCCTTAAGAAGCGAAGCGGAAGGCAAATTGGCTGCAAATTGTCAATGCAACAGTCGAGAGATGGTGGCAAATTACGAAGGCATCAAAAAAATCGGCGAGATGATTGGTTATTCAGATTCCCCCGCCGGTTATCCGGCCAATTTACAGCCGGCATTGGCCATAATAAATGACTACAAAGCGCCGCTTGCAAAGGAAAGTTGGGCCGTATTCAATGGTAGAACCGTTAAACCCGATTATGTGCCTTTTCCGGTATGGTCTATAATTCCCCGGCATTAACCCGGGTAGAGGCTGGTAAAGTTATCGCTTACGCTACGCGTAGTGTTTTATATTTGACAGATTTTGGGATGCGCAAATGAAAATTTTATATCACCACCGAATTGCCTCAAAAGATGGGCAATATGTCCATATTGAAGAGCTAATAAAATCCTTTCGTTTGCTTGGGCATGAAGTTATCGTGGTGGAGCCGGCGCAATTAACCAAAAAATCTTTTGGTAAAAGCTCTGGTTCTGTACAGTCTTTACGGGCATTTTTGCCGGGATTTGCCCATGAATTTATCGAGTTTTGCTACTCCATTTATGATTTTTATAAAATTTCACAAGCGATAAAACAATATAAGCCAGATTGTATTTATGAACGATATAATATATTTTTTATATCGGGTATTTTGGCAAAAAAAATATTTTCGCTACCTCTGATACTTGAAATTAACGCCCCGCTTTTTTTAGAACGGCAAAAAAATAATGGGATACAGTTAAAGGCATTGGCTAGCTGGTCGGAAAAATTTGCCTGGAAAAATGCTGATTATGTCTTACCGGTTACTTCGGTTTTGGCGGAAATGGTGATAGAAAGTGGCGTTAATCGCAGCCAATGTCAGGTGATTCCTAATGGCATTAATATTGAAAGCTTTACCGACCAACATGATGGCAGCAAACTTAAAAACGCCTTAGGGTTACAAAATAAGCTGGTTTTAGGTTTTGTCGGTTTTGTCAGAACCTGGCATAAGCTTGATCGGGTATTAACAGCCATCAGTCTGCATCGCGATAAAAACTGGCATTTGCTGTTGGTTGGCGACGGCCCTGCCAAGGAAGCGCTGGAGCAACAGGCCATAGAATTAGGTATTACCGAGCATGTCAGTTTTGTCGGCGTAGTCGGCAGAGAAGAAGTGGCCGATTATGTCAGCACCTTTGATATTGCCTTGCAGCCGGATGTGGTTGAATACGCATCGCCACTCAAGCTTTTTGAATATATGATGCTGGGTAGAGCTATTTTGGCACCGGATAGAAAAAATATACGCGAAATATTAACTGATGGTGAAAATGCCTTATTGTTTAATCCTGATGATGAGTATTCCTTTGCCGGTCAATTAGAGCGCTTATGTGCTTCGCCAGAGTTAAGAAACGCATTAGGGCAAGCTGCGCGGCACACCATAGAGGAAAAACAATTGTTTTGGAACGAAAATGCTCGAAAAATAGAAAAACTGTTTCTGCAATTACTGGCTTAAGTCGCGACAATGATCAATACGCTAGTCATCACCACCCTATACCCAAACAAAATTCAATTTAGGCATGGCGTTTTTGTTGAAACCCGTATTAGGCAGCTTAATCAGACCGGTAAAGTTAAATTGACGGTGATTGCCCCTATCGCTTGGTTTCCTTTTAAATCAAAATATTTTCCAGCCTACTCTAAATTATTGGATGTGCCTAAGCATGAAGTTCGCGATGGCATAGACATTTACCATCCAAGATATATCGTTATTCCCAAAATAGGGATGTTGTTGACCCCATTTTTTTTAGCATTGAGTACTTTTTGTCAGATCAAAAGCTTGCAAAAGCAAGGATATCAATTTGATTTGCTTGATGCTCATTATTATTACCCCGATGGCGTGGCTGCGGCCATGCTGGCAGCTGTGATGAAAACGCCATTAAGCATCACTGCCAGAGGCAGCGACATTAATCTGATTTCCAATTTATATCTGCCGGGTAAAATGATAGTTTGGGCTAGTAAAATAGCCCGTTACAATTTGGCCGTTTGCGAATCGTTAAAACAGAAGATGCTGGCGCTGGGCGTAACCCCCGCTTCTGCCCATGTGTTGCGTAACGGGGTGGATTTGGAATTATTCAAGCCTGCGGTTCGCGACCCGATTCGGCAAAAATGGCAGGTAAAAAATAAATTGCTGATTAGTGTCGGCAATCTGATTGAACTGAAAGGGCATCATCTATTGATAGAAGCCATGACATCCTTGCCGGATTATCAGTTATTTATAGTGGGCGGCGGCGATTGGGAAGGGCGGCTAAAAGCGCTAACCCGGCAATTGGCTATAGAAGATCGAGTGCGTTTTATTGGTGAAATTTATCAGCAACAATTACCGGAGTTGTTAAATTGCGCAGATGCTTTGTTATTAGCGTCCAGTAGAGAAGGCTGGGTTAATGTGTTGTTGGAGGCAATGGCATGTGGTACGCCGGTAATTACGACTAATGTTGGCGCTGCTGCCGAGATTGTGCAAGCAGATGTGGCCGGCTTGATTTGCCAAGAAAGAACTGCCGAATGTTTTGTAGACGCGGTTCATCAATTGTTTAAGCACTATCCTGATAGAGCGCAAACCCGGCAATATGCCGAAAAATTTTCCTGGAACGAAACAACGAATGGTTTGCTGAAGCTTTTTGCTCAAATTAAGCCGGCTGGCTAATTGTTTTTTTTGCTGTTCGATAACGATGATAGCGATAAAGCAGCCAATAAAATAAATTGGTTTAGCTTTTAAAATCAATGATCGACTGCCCGAGTGCTCACGAGAGTCGAGCTTAGCTAAAAATAAGATGGCTGCCTAAGTTTTACATAGTGGTCTTGATAGGCAGATCGGGCATTGAAAAATTTTGCTTATAACGCTATCATTATGCAACAGAGCTGGCTAGCGCTGTGGCTTGCAGTTAAAATCGGCGAATTGCCGTAGCGGATGGGCGATGCAGGTGTGTGGGATATAAAAAGGTGCATAAATAATTTTCTTCCCTTTTTAATAAAAATATAATAAAATTCCGATTCTGTTTAGCGCAGAAAGAAGCACTTTGAAAAAGTAGGGAGATGTTATGCTTATTTTGACTCGTAGAGTGGGGGAAACTTTAATGATTGGTGACGAAGTAACGGTCACAGTTCTTGGAGTAAAAGGGAATCAGGTTCGAATAGGTGTTAACGCCCCGAAAGACGTATCGGTTCATAGAGAAGAAATTTACGAGCGAATCAAGAAAGAGCAATCGGAAGGTACTGCTCGCGGTGCTTGATCGAAAATAAATCAGGAGAGATGGCCGAGAGGCCGAAGGCGCTCCCCTGCTAAGGGAGTATGGGTCATAAGCCCATCGAGGGTTCGAATCCCTCTCTCTCCGCCACTTAAATAAAAAAAGTTTGACAAAAGTATAAAAAAATAGAATAATAAGCGGCTCAGATAAGCGCCCGTAGCTCAGCTGGATAGAGTACTCGGCTACGAACCGAGCGGTCGGGAGTTCGAATCTCTCCGGGCGCGCCATATCGAAAAAAAGAAATATTCCCCTGTAGCTCAGTCGGTAGAGCGGGTGACTGTTAATCACTAGGTCGGCGGTTCGAGCCCGTCCGGGGGAGCCAAAATATAGAAAGCCTCACATGAAAATGTGGGGCTTTTTTTTGTCCGAATAAAAGTTCGGTAGCCACTCGGCATATGCTCACGGATCAAATGACTGAAGGGTGGCCTGAAATTCAATTTCTAGGTTAAACAAGGTGATATGAGCTTATTAAAGACACTACCATTGCATATTATAATAAGAGGTAACGCGTTTTGAGTTTAAATAGCTATCAGTCGGTAGATCGTGAGCAATTGGCTAAAGACATCACCCAAATTCACCGGCAGGCCTTAGCTAATATTGGCCCTGAAGATTTTAGCCATATGAAAACAATGGCACGCTGGGGTAAAGCGTGTTCTTTGGTTGGATACGGTACTGCCTGGATCTGCCCTAATCCTGTTTCAGCCTTTTTGATCAGTCAAGGTAGCTTCACGCGTTGGACTCAAGTTGCTCATCCTATCCAGCATAGAGGCTATGATAAAGTGGAAGGAGCCAGCGAAAATTACACCAGCAAAAAATTTGCCCGGGGTTGGCGGCGATTTCTCGATTGGCCGGATTGGATGACACCCGCCGGCTGGCATCACGAACACGATTTGTTACATCACTATAATTTGGGCGAAAATCTCGACCCAAACAATGCCCAGCACAATATGGAATGGCTAAGGCAATCCAGTTTGCCGATGTGGCTGCGCTATGTGATAGTGGCGGTATTTTCAGGGATCTGGAAAATTAGCTATTATACCCCGCGCACTCATAAGGAATTGTGCCTCAATGCCGCTCGGCAACAGGGTAAACCTGAGCCGTTGATGACCCGCCTCGGGGCGTGGAGCTTATTTACTCAACAAGGTCGGGGGTTGTGGTTGCAAAGTATTTTGCCTTATACCGCCTATCGTTTTGTGCTGTTACCATGGTTGTTCTTGCCGTTGGGAACGGTTGCGGCAACCAATGTATTGTTAAATTCCATACTCGCGGAAATTTTTACCAATATGCACAGTTTTCTGGTCATGATTCCAAATCATGCCGGCGATGATGTCATGGGGTTTGATGATAAAGCCCGCGGAAAAGGTGAGTTTTATTTACGGCAGATTTTAGGATCAGTTAATTATCCAACGGGTTCTAACCTGAATGATTTTTTTTACGGCTGGCTGAATTATCAGATAGAGCATCATTTGTGGCCGGATTTACCCTTAAGCCAATACCAAAAACTACAGCCGCAAGTGGTAGCCCTTTGCAAAAAACATAATATCCCTTATTGCCAGCAATCGGTTTTCAAGCGTATGCTGAAAGCAGCGGATATTATGGTGGGCAAAACCTCCATGCTGAAGCCGGTGGTTGTGTAATAAAAGATACCTGATTACCTATAAACTTCAGCTAATTCGTCATACCGTGGATATTCAGAAACCCTGCTGATTCTAGGTTAAATTGCCGATGCTGTGGCGGATTTGGGTAAGCCGGATGAGATCGGCAAGGTTTTTATAGGATTTCAACGATACTTGTATCAATAGCATCCTGCTCATAAGGTAATCTGACTAACGATATGCGTCTATAGAGGTTTAAATCGCTTAAAAGAACTGTTCTAGTTTTTGTTTTCCTCTTCGTTAGACTCTCTTTCAATGGCTAGATCGATAATGCGTTGGCTAAGCGTTGCATCCTCTATCACCACGTCGGTCATTGCATCAAGAACCAAACGCATTTTTAAGCCGTTAAGTCTTGAAAATGTCTTTAGCTTTTCGTAAGTAATTGATGTTAAAGATACTTTTTGTTTGTCGATTTTCATTTTTTCTATAGACATGGAAGTTCTTCTTTTCGGTTTTAAGCTATTCTGATCAATTGAATTCGCTATGTATTGAATTATAGCGTTTTTATCTAGAAAATACTTTGTGCAAAATCAATAGTTCAGTTTTTTCAGCCTGAATTGATTCTGCAAAGCTTTCCAGCTGCAATGTTCAAATTGTCATATAAGTTTAATATTAGCGAGAGTTTTTACTTTATAATTTTCTCACCGAAAAGTTTTCCGGAGTAATCCATGATTGAATGTATGGTCAGATATCACTCAATCATTTCCATAGTTGGGAATATTGTTAAGATCGATGTGGGTCGTAACTTGGAAAGACCGGGAATCACTACCCGGTTTGGCGATTTGGCCTATATTGAGGACAGCAATGGTGCCGAATCTTTGGCGCAAGTGATCAAGATAGAAAATAACGAAGTCTCCCTGCAGGCATATTCAGGTACTCAAGGCATCTCCACCGCTGCCTCGGTGCGTTTTTTAGGCCATTCCATGCGAGTGACCTATTCGGCCAATATTCTGGGTCGTATATTTGGCGCCACCGGGCAACCGATAGATGGTGGCTCTGCGCTGGAGCATGACCCTAAAGTGGCAATAGCCGGACCGTCCGTCAATCCGATGCAGCGCAAGCTGGCGTCCAGGATGATTCGTACCAATGTGCCTATGATAGATATATTCAACTCTTTGGTGGAAAGCCAGAAAGTTCCAATCTTTTCAATCTCCGGCGAACCCTACAATCCTTTTCTGGCGCGCATAGGCATACAGGCGGATGCCGACATAGTCGTATTTGCCGGATTGGGGCTTATTTTTGACGATTTTCATTTTTTCAGAACTCAGTTCGAGCAGGCCGGTGTATTTGCCAGAACGGTGATGTATTGCAATATGGCTTCTGACCCTATTGTTGAACGACTGTTGGTGCCGGACATGGCGCTGGCGGTTGCTGAACGCTTTGCGGTAGAAGAAGGCAAACGGGTGCTGGTGCTGATGACCGATATGACGGCTTTTGCCGATGCGCTGAAGGAAGTGGGTGTCTCACTGGAACATGTGCCGTCAAACCGCGGTTATACCGGCGATCTTTATTCGCAACTGGCCAGACGTTATGAAAAGGCTTGCGATTACAAGGGCGCCGGCTCTGTGACTATTTTGACGGTAACCACTATGCCGGGTGACGATGTCACTCATCCAGTGCCGGATAATACCGGCTATATCACCGAAGGCCAGTTTTATTTACATAACGCCATGATAGATCCGTTCGGCTCGCTTTCCAGACTGAAACAGCATGTGATCGGCAAGGTAACCCGCGAAGATCACGCCCAGATCATGAATACCATGATCCGTTTTTATTCCGCGGCTAATGAGGCCGAACAAAAACAGTCCATGGCTTTTGAACTGTCATCCTTCGATGAAAAACTGCTTAAATTCGGTGGACTTTTTAGAAAACGTTTCATGGCTCTCAATGTCTCCATTGCGCTTGAAGATGCGCTAGACTTAAGCTGGCAAACTTTAGCAGAATGTTTTACAGAAGACCAATTGCTGATGAAGCAGTCTCTTATTAATAAATATTTCCCAAAAAACTCTCATGGCCAAGCAGTCGTTTAGTAAAGCTGCCCTGCATAAGGAAATTGCCCAGCTAAAACGTTACCAGCAGTTTTTACCTTCGCTGGATCTAAAGCGGCGGCAGCTTATCATCGAGCGTCACAAAGCGGCGGCCAGTCTGGCTAAAATCGAAGCAGAAATACAGCAGCGCCGGACTATCGTTATCGATAATCTGCCAATGCTATCGGATCATCGAATTGTTTTAAACAATCTGGTGACAATCTCAGCGGTGAGTGTTGATCATGAAAATTGTGTGGGCGTCATCTTGCCGGTGCTGAAGAGCGTTCAGACCACTATTAAACCCTATTCGTTCTATGCAAAACCTCACTGGGTCGATCAGGCGGTGATTGAGTTACAGAGTATGCTGGAACTTAATGTGCGTTTGCGTATCCAACAGCAGCGATTGGATATTCTGGCCGCCGCAGTGAAAAAGGTCACCCAACGGGTTAACTTTTTCGATAAACTGCTGATTCCAAAGGCTAAACAAACAATCAAAAAAATCAGCATTTTTATTTCGGACAAAGAAAGAGCTGGAGTAGTCAGCGCTAAAATCACCAAACAAAAACGTATGAATAAAGGTGCTCTGTGTCCGTAGTCGCTTTAAAAAAACTCACGCTTTGTGGTTTAAGCACCGATAAAACCAAGGTGTTGGAGGCGCTGCAGGAACTGGGCGGCGCGCATCTGATTACCGTAGACTATCCGTCCGCCTTACCGCAACCGGCACAGTTGAAGCATATCGAACATGCCTACAAGGCGCTTAAATACTTAAGCCAGTCTCCCAATCGGCGGCATCAGCAGCATGATAATAAGAATTTTGATTTCGACAATATCGTCAACCGCGTGTTGGACATCCAATTTAATTGCCGGCAATTGGCCGATAAGCGCGATACCTTACTGAAACGGATTAAAGAAGTTGAACCTTGGGGTAATTTTAGCTTGCCTCAAAATGAGCAATTAGCCGGGCTGCGGTTATGGTTTTATATCGTACCCAAATGGCAGATGAAAAAAATGCAGACTGTCGATCTAGTTTGGCAGGTGGTTTGGCAGGATAATCTGAATGACTATGTCGTGGTGATAAATAGCCGGGAGCCTGCCGTTTCCAGTATGCCGGTCGCCAGAACGCATACTGGTCAGTTTTCTCTCAACACCTTAAAAAATGAGCTGGAGCAAGTTGAATTGGCGTTGGAAGACCTGCAGGCAGAAAGAGAGTCATTAACCCGCTGGATAGGGTTGATTGCGGCCAATCTTGGCAAAGTCCAGGATCAGTCCGATTTAAATACTGCTCATATGATCACTTTGGATCGGGATGGTGTTTTTATCATTCAGGCCTGGGTTGCCGAAAACGATCTGCCGCGCTTTGAACAATTTGCCGGCCAATACCCGTTGGCCTTAGTCTGCGCCGACCCTATCGCCGGAGAAATTCCGCCCACTTTGCTTAAAAACCCTATTTATTGGGCGGGAGGACAGGATTTAGTCAGTTTTTATCAAACACCTGACTATTTCGACTGGGATTCTTCGCCAGTGGTATTTTTCTCATTTGCATTTTTCTTTGCGATGATTATGTCCGACGCCGGTTATGCGGCGTTACTTGCGGTGTTCCTGGGCCTAAAATGGCGATCCATGGGGAAAACGGCGGCGGGTTTGCGTTTACGGGTGTTGATCTTGACCATCGTTTTGATGTCTTTAGGGTGGGGCATACTCACCGGCGGCTATTTCGGTTACAGTTTTTCCGAGCAAAGCCTGCCCGGCCGGTTGAAAATAATCGAGATTCAGGACTTTGACGCGATGATGCGGTTGTCAATTTTTGTTGGCGCCGTACATATAGCACTGGCAAATGTTGTGATGGCCTATCAGCGAAGAGGTAAAACCACTGCTTTGGCTTCTCTAGGTTGGGTGGCGGTTATTTTTGGCGGATTTATAGTCTGGACAGCTTCGGTTTCGCAAAATTTGGTTGCACAGCAAACTGCTTATGTCCTGCTGATAGTCGGCTCTCTATGTTTATTTCTTTTCAGCAGTGAACGAGTGGTCATCAAACCTATCGATTGGCTATGGCGCATTCTGGACGGCTTGAAATCACTGACTGAGATTACCGCGCTGTTTGGTAATGTATTAAGTTATCTACGTCTGTTTGCGCTGGGGATGGCGAGCGTGTCGTTGGCTTTGACGTTTAACCAGTTAGCCGGCCAAGTTTATCATTCCGTACCCGGAGTGGGACTGTTTTTGAGCTTGCTGATTCTTCTGGTTGGACATACTTTGAACATACTGTTATGTCTATTGAGCGGTGTGGTGCATGGATTACGGCTTAATTTTATTGAATTTTACAACTGGAGCGTGTCTGATGAAGGTTACCCGTTTAAGGCATTTACCAAAAAAGGAGCAGGTTGATGAATGAAGTCATTATTTTTTTGGGTTGGATAGGCATATATGCGCCTATGGCGTTAGGCGCGCTGGGCAGCACCATCGGTTGTTCAATAGCCGGACAGGCCGCCATTGGGGCCATGCTGGAAACAGAAAGCGGTTATGGTCGTTATGTCGGGATTTCGGCTATGCCGTCGTCGATAGTGATTTTCGGCATCGTCATCATGTTAAGCCTAAACAGAACCATTACGCAGGAAGATGCCGCAGGGGTGTTTGTCATCGGTATGTTATCGGGTCTGGTATTGCTGGCGACGGCAATTTATCAGGGGCAATGCTGCGCCTGCGCAATACTCGCGGCGAAAACCAAGCCTGAAATTTTCGGACTTGCTATCGTACCGGCAGCAATTGTCGAAGGTTTTGCCGTTTTTGCCTTTATTTTCGCACTGGTTGTCAGTAGCGGTATTCCAAAATCTTGATAAGATCATCATGAAAAGCGTACAGGCACAAAAGACCTCATCCGGCGTAGATGAGTTAATTGCTAAGCTTAAAGAGCAAGGCATTGCCGCTGGACAGGAAAAGGCTGAAAGCATAGTGCTGGACGCCCAAAAAAGAGCTGAATGGATTATTAACGAGGCAACGCGTGAAGCCGAGATATTGATCAATACCGCAAAATCCGAGGCCGAAGCCATCAAATTCGCTGGAGGAGAAGCTTTAAAATTGGCGGCTAGAGATGCTTTTCTGACATTACGCGACTCGCTGTCCGGCAGTTTCAAGCGCGAGGTGATGCGAGTAGTCGGTAAAAAGATGGCCGAGAAGAAGTTTCTGGAGAAACTGATTTTTGCCTTAGCCGGGCAGGTTCGAGATAAAACCGGCCTTAATCATGCCAAGCATATCGTCATTCAATTGCCGGAAAATGTGGTTGGCGCCGATGATTTGCACAGAAACACGGATGAATTGCAAGAAGGCAATTTAAGTCATTTTGTCAGTGGACTGGCAAATGAGATGTTACGCACAGGTGTCGAGTTTGAAATATCCAAGGATTTAAGCAGCGGTTTGCTGCTGAAGTTGAAAGATGAGGAAATAGTCATCGATTTTACCGACGAATCCGTGGCAAGATTGTTGCTGGAGCATCTGCAGCCGCGTTTTCACGCCTTGATGGAAGGTATCATCAAGTGATAGCCAAGGATTTTAAATACGCCATGTTAATGGCGAGCCTACCGGCGCATCCCCCCCGGCTTTTTTCAGTTCATCAGATGCCGCTGTCCAATATTCAGCTTGAAAAACGTCTGGTTATGCTGGATGCCGGCGATGCCAAAGATTTGCGTTGTATTGAGGAATTACTGCTTTGGTCGCAGATTAATAACGCTGATGATGAGTTTATCATCAAAAAAAGTGCTGAGGTTGTCAATTCGATAAACGATCCCTTTTTAAAAAAAATCATTATCTGGCGGCTTGAGTTAAGAACTCTCCTGTCGGCGTTAAGAATGCGCCAAGCCGGTGCGAAGCCACCAAAAAGACATGCATTTCCCGGCATAGGCAGATGGCAGGATGATATTGAAAAAAACTGGGATAAAGACGATTTTGGGATAGGCTACCGGTTGCCCTTGGTGGCTCAAGCCCAGCAATTGCTGGTGAAAAATCAGTCTTACGAACTGGAAAAATTTCTGTTGGATGTTGTCTGGCAGTATTACGCCAAAGAATGCAGCCGGCATTATTGCGATTTTCCGGCAGTCGTTATTTATGTTTTAAGATGGGACATTATCAATCGCTGGATGCTCTATAACGCCGACGAAGCGATTAAACGTTTCGACGAGCTGGTTGATGCCGGGTTGGACGGCCTGTCGTTGGGATTTTGATGTAAATCTATCGGTAATCATAATGAAGCGTGAGAAAACACCTACAGCCAAAGTCATTGCTGTTCAGGATGATATTGTTTCTATTGAAGTGATCGACGGCATCGGCCAGCCGCTGATAAAAAATGAACTCATTTATATTCTGCCGAGCCGTAGCGAAACTAAGCACACTGAACGATTGAAAGCCGAAATATTGAGAATTTTCGGTAAGACTGCCGACGCTCAGGTTTTTGAAAGTACGGTAGGTATTGGGATAGGTGATTTGGTCGAGCAAACCGGGGAAATGCTGTCGGTAGAACTGGGGCCGGGCTTATTGGGCCAAGTGTATGATGGTTTGCAGAATCCATTGGATGAACTGGCTACCGAATATGGTTATTTTTTACCACGCGGCGTGACTTTTCCGGCGTTGGACGTTAATTTTCTCTGGACTTTTACGCCGTTGGTTCGGGTCGGTAGCCGGTTACGCGCCGGGGCGGTACTGGGTACGGTGCTGGAACGCGGTTTTACCCATAAAATCATGACGCCGTTTAATATTGTAGGCTCCGTTGAAGTGACCTGGATTCAGGCGGGGCCGATTACCGTCAATGAGCCGGTGGCGAAAATTAAATTGGAAAACGGCAAAGAGCAAGCCGTCAGTCTAAAACAGCGCTGGCCGGTACGGAAGGCCTTGCCTAGCCAATTGCTGAAAGACCGTATAGTCACCCGGGAATATCCGGTGACGCCGCTGATTACGCAGCTTCGCCTGATCGACACTTTTTTCCCCATCGCCAAAGGGGGGACCGGTTGTATTCCTGGGCCATTCGGGGCCGGGAAAACCGTATTGCAGAATCTGATTTCCAAAAACTCGGATGTCGACATCGTTATTATCGTTGCCTGCGGTGAACGGGCCGGGGAAATCGTTGAAACCATCACTGAGTTTCCGCATTTGATTGATCCAAAAAGCGGTAGTTCGTTGATGGATAGAACCATCATCATCTGTAATACTTCGTCTATGCCCGTCGCCGCAAGAGAGGCGTCCATTTATACCGGCATCACACTGGGCGAATATTATCGGCAAATGGGCTTGCATGTGCTGTTACTGGCCGATTCCACTTCGCGCTGGGCGCAAGCTATGCGGGAAACGTCCGGTCGTCTGGAAGAAATTCCTGGTGAAGAAGCCTTTCCGGCCTATTTGGATTCGGCGATTAAGAATATTTACGAACGTGCCGGCGTCATTTCAAATAGCGATGGCTCCATCGGTAGCTTAACCATGATAGGTACGGTCTCACCGGCTGGCGGCAATTTTGAAGAACCGGTCACCCAGGCGACGTTGGGCACGGTAAAAACCTTTCTGGGATTAAGCTCCGACCGCGCCTATAAACGCTTTTATCCGGCCGTCGACCCGTTAATATCCTGGTCGCGTTATCTAAGCCAGCTGCATGACTGGTATGAAGAAAAACTGGGTCAGGGCTGGACAACTGATGTACTGTCCATGTTGGAATTATTAAAACACGGCGACAGCATTTATCAGATGATACAAGTGGCCGGAGAAGAAGGCATCACCCTCAAGGATTTTATCAGCTATCAGGCAGCCAAATTTCTGGATATGGTGTATCTGCAGCAAGATGCTTACGATGAAGTCGATGTGGCTGTACCGATAATCCGGCAAAAAGAGAATTTCAAAAAGATAGTTGAGCTGGTTAGCGCCGATTACCGATTTACCGATCAGAATTATGCCCGCGATTATTTCACCCGTTTGACCGGGTTATACAAGAATCTGAATTATGCACAGACCGGATCGGCGGAATATGCTGAGCTAATGGTAAAAATAAACCAGATTTTTGCGGAATGCCGTGGCCTTTAATAGCGGAATACCCAAACACAGTCACATCATATGGAACTCTCGGTACTGACGCTAAACCTACATACCTATCAACAACATCCCCATCATTGTCCTTTTGAAACCATGCATAGGCATGAACGGGAAGTGCATATCCTGGCTGAGGCAATCGCCCAGTTAAAAATTGATGTGATCTGTTTTCAGGAAGTTGGTGAATATATGCATGACCCTATCACCAATCCTTACGGCGAATCGCCTTCCAACATGGCTTTCAGGATATGCAAAAAACTGCGCCAGTGGCAGCTTTGGTATCATATTCATCAAGACTGGAGTCACATTGGATTTTACCGGTGGCGGGAAGGCACTGCTATTATCAGTCGTTATCCTATGCAGCATAATTACTCGGCTTATGTCTCCACCGATCATAGCAAGAAAAATTATATGTCGCGTAATGTTACCGTTTCCTGCATTCAGGTGCCGCATTTTGGTTTGTTGCATATTGCCAATGTACATTTAAGTTGGGCGCACCACGGTTTTTTTGACGAATACCGGCAACTTAAAAAATTGATTGATTCCCGCAAGCAGTTTGGGGTGTGTGCTGATTTAATGGTTGGTGACTTCAATGCACCGGCAGGCGAACATGCCTATAATCATATTGTCGGCCATGCTGAATATGTGGATCAATTTTACGAATTGCATCCTCAGCGTTTTTACCAGCCAAGCTATCACGGCCAAATAGACGGCTGGAAAAACAGCCATCCCAAACGTATTGACTATATCTTCAAACGCAATGGCGCCCCAATGAAAATTCAGTACATGGACGTTATTTTTAATGAGAATTTTTATCCCATCGTTTCCGACCATTTTGGTTATCTGGCTAGGTTCAAGCTGTTTCCTGAGTACCGATAAGCTTCAGCCAATTCGTTATATTTGCCGGGAAACGGGTATTCAGTGCCGAGGATGGTGTTGGTTTGCCGGTTGTGAGAGCTTGCCGTTCTTTCCATGCAATATTTTTTCCTACTACCGCATCGTCGGTTGCGTTTTGCAGCCTATTTCACCGCAATCATTACTGAGTCAGCATGATCCTGGAATCAGCAGTTGACCGCTGCTCTGTTATCGTAAAGGCTTATCGTCACTGGAAAAGATAGGCCTGAATGAAATCAGCCAAAGGGTGAGACCGCTACACGCTCGCCGGCACTGTTTTCCGGTTGCCTGATTGGGTCGCATTTTATGAGTTGTTGCTTTTTCTAGTCAGGATGCGGCCGCGGCCTAAGAAAAAGCGCCTTGCCGGCCAACCGGAAAACAGCACTGGCGAACCTGTCCAACTGCTGATTCTAGGATGATCGCACATGGTGGCAGACAAGAGGTTGAGTGGCATATCATACAAACTGTATGGTTATGTAGTAAACAACACAACGAAAGTATTGCTGGTACGGTTTCGATTAGATCTTACGGCTTGGGCAAGGCTCAACGGACGCCGCATAGCGGTGCCAGATTTAGATAAGATCATATTTTATCTATTGGCATAATCTGTGCTCTGCTATTTTTAGTAACTGCTATGCCGGATAATCACGCTTGTTTTAATTCATCTCAAACATTGCGGTTTTTCTCGCAGGCAAGTTGCCACACTAGGCGAGAGTCGGGCTGCAATCCCAAGCGCAATCAAAAAACAATACGTATTGAGACTGTCTTGCAGAACCGTCTCGCTCGCTCGTTGTTTATGCTTGGATATTAAAGATCTGACAGGATGCCTTTGCTGTACCAAGTGCGCATCGTTATTTATGTTAACTACCGAAAAGTGCGTATGCACAATGGAGATTTTAGAATGAGCAATAAATTACAAATTGCAGTGCAGTCAATTCTGGCTGGTTCTGCATTGTCCTTGCTTAGTACGGGGGCTTGGGCCGGTGCGATAACCATTGCTGGTTCATACTCGCTCGGTGCCGTCGGCACTGAGTTCCAAACAGCATCTACCCCGCTTAACAATGATTCTTGGACTAATAATCCTACTTTAGACAATGATGCATGGGGCCATCTAGGAAATTGGTACAATTTTTCAGTCACGGCCGTCAGTCCACAAGTCGATGTGTTAGCCACAGTTTTAAGCGGCGACGCTAACGTTGCCTTTACTGTTTATGCTTCCAATGGGGCATTCAATGGCGGTAAAGCGGCTTATGGGGAGATAAGCGCCACAGGATTAGGTGCACCACATGCTTTCAATGCCGTAGGCCAAGTCGGTAGTTTTGGCACAGTCTGGGCTACCGATCCATCTGTCGCCATCTCTTCCTCGGCCATTGCCCAAGGCGCACCCAGTTTAGGTGGCGGTAATCTGTTGGATACCTTGGCCTATGCCAATTCCGGGGTTGCCCAAACCAACAGCGCTCTGAATGGTTACGGTCAAGTAATCAATTACGGCGTCAATCAGGTCGCTACCGACAATACGTATTTTAACGGTAGCGTTGGCGGCAGCGTAAGCGCTACCACTGCCGAGCTGATATTTAACAATCTAGCGGTAGGCAACTATACCATTTTTGTCGGCGGTGCAAACGCTGCAGAAACCTTGGCATCCAATTTCCAGATTACCGTTTCCGCAGTGCCGCTGCCGACTACGGTTTATTTGTTCGGTTCTACGCTGGTGGGTCTGCTGGCGGCGAGACGCAGAAAGCAAGGTCAAGCCTAAACTGGTTTGGGGCTGAACAAAGGAATGTTCCGCCCTACACGCCAAAATTTTGCGGACTACGTTCACTAATAATCATGAAGAGGCTATCTCGCCATGTATAAAAGGCTAACTAAACTTTCCATCGTTAATTTATTGATACCGCTTAGCGCCGGGATGCTCATCCAATCGGTGCGAGCCGATAACCCCGGGCCTTTACCAATGAGTTTGCAAAGGGTACCCGTTCCACCGGTTCCCGGCCTGCTGGATGGCGACAATCCGATTGTGACTAATCAGAGCATGGCTATTGCTCTCGGAAAGGCGTTGTTTTGGGACACAGCTGTTGGCAGCGATGGTGTTGCCTGTGCCAGTTGCCATTTTCATGCCGGGGCAGACGTCAGAACGAAAAATCAGTTGGCTCCAGGCGGAAAAAACTCCACACTACCCACAGCTGGAACGTTTGAAAGCACCGCCGGCAAGAATTCAGGCGGACCAAATTACACGGTGACCGGTAAGGATTTTCCATTCTATCAACTTTCCAATCCAGTGGACCCCAGCTCAGTCCTTATTTTCCAGAGCGATGATGTATTAGGTTCCTCCGGTACCTTCGCCGGTCTGTTCTCGGCAGTGTTGCCCAATGATTACGCATTATCGTCAACCGATAGCAACGATATTTGCGTCAGATCAGCCGATCCCCTTTTTCATGTCGGTGGTCTCGGCACCCGCAAGGTAACGCCGCGCAATGCGCCTACTGTGATTAACGCCATTTTCAATTACCGTAATTTCTGGGATGGTCGGGCCAATAACGTTTTCAATGGCAGCAGTCCTTGGGGCGACCGTGATCCCGATGCCGGCGTCTGGGTGAAAACCGGCGCCACGACAGTGCAACATCAGCGCCTGGAATTACTCAACTCATCTATCGCTTCAGTTGCGCTGTCGGCTCCGGTCAATGATACGGAAATGAGTTGCACCAATCGAACTTTTCAGGATCTGGGCCGCAAATTGTTGAATCGCTATGCTTTGGCAACACAAAACGTGCATTATCAGGATAGTGTGCTGGGCACCTTGAGCCACAGCTTCGGCAACCAAGACCCTCACAATTTGAAGCAGGGACTTTATTACACCTATTTTGATATGGTGGTAGAAGCCTTCAATCCGCGCTACTGGTCTTATGCGCCACGCAATAGCTTCGGCAGTCCCGGCCCCGGCGTTTTGGCCTATAACCAAATAGAGGCCAATTTTTCGATGTTTTTTGGTCTGGCTATTCAAATGTATTTATCCACGCTGATTTCTGATCAGTCGCCTTTCGATCAAAGCCCTCGCGATGCGAACGGCTTGCCGACTCAATTAAGCGTTTCGGCTATGAACGGACTCAATCAGTTCATGATCTCCAGTTGCGCTAATTGCCATATAGGCGCCACCTTCACGGCCGCCAGCGTGGCGACCAACGCTCAATTGGCGCAAAGCTATCCCTCAGCCTTTGGTAGTCCGTCTATCGGCCTCATCAAAACCTCTGGCAGCGTGGTAAACCGGATACAAAGCGTTGCCGGATCGACCTTGATGGATACCGGATTTTCCTCTAATGGCGTCTCGCCGGACGGTGCGGATATCGGTTTAGGTGGAGTCGACGGTTTCGGCAATCCTTTATCTTTCAGCCTGCAATATCTGCAATACTTAGCGGGCAATAGCGCAGGTGTTTATGACGCGCCGGTCAGCGTCGTGAGCCCTTGTAATTTTCAACTGGCTTTTGCTGTCAATATTCCGGCACCACTGGTTTCGACATTCACCCAGGCCGAGGGCGTTATGCCGCAGGCGTCCGGCGCGAATGGCTGCATTACCCCATCCTTCGCTTTTCAGCCTACCCCTTCCGCCGTAAGGGCTGAACTTGCCAAGTCCAGCAGCCTCAAAACCCTAGCGGTAGTTAACGGAATCTACAAAATACCCGGCTTGCGCAATATTGAGCTAACCGGGCCGTATATGCACAACGGTAGCATGTCGACTTTGGATCAGGTTTTAGAATTTTATGCAAGAGGCGGCAACTTTAACCCTCCTGGCAAGAATTTTTCCGGTGTTTTTGAACAAGCCAATCTGGCCGGCGATGCACAAAATCGAGCCGATATCGTTACCTTTCTAAAAACCTTGACCGATGAACGGGTGCGCTATGAACAAGCGCCGTTCGACCATCCGGCTATTACCATTAAAGATGGCCATACCGGCAACAATGTCGCCATAACAACTCGCAATCCGTTGTCGCCAGTTCTGGCGGCGGATAACGTTTTAACGATACAGGCGGTAGGGGCAAAGGGCAACGCCGCTCCACTGAAAGCATTTGACCAGACTTTATCCCGTTAAATCCTGGCGTTTTCGATCAAGCACTGGACTTGATTAGCAAGGTTGCTAATATGACAAATACTCGGCAGTCGTTATTCCGGCCCCAGACTTCATGGAAAGTAGAAGCTTGCTGGCGCTGGATACCTGCTTCCAGGCGGGTATGGTACAGTGGCTGAGGTATTTTGCTAATCAAGACACCGCATATAGCTTTGATAGAAGTTAATGATGAAAGATTATTGAATGTGTGTTTGCCAAACGGAGCGAGGTAACGGCTGCGGAATCTCCGTGCCTCGCCCGCATCAGGTAAAACTAGCTGCGTTTAGCGCTTGAACGGCCAAATGGGATCAAGCCGAGCAGCGCACTGCCAAATAACCAAACTGCAGCAGGAACGGGCACCGCTGCTGCGCTCAAGGCAACAGTATATTGGCCTGGAACACCAGCGCTTGCCGTGTTATCGCCGCCGATAAAAATAGTGTAATCGCCGGCGCTCAAATTGGTAAAACTCAGGGTAACTGATCCGCCTGCCTTGGTGTTGCCGGCGCCGTCCAAATAGGTTAGGCCTTGGGTACTCAAAGGATTGTTTTGGTTATTGCTATAAGAGATATAACGGTTGGCTGTCGAACCGGTATCCCAACCTTGAAACAGAGAAAAACCCGGTTGCAGCAAAGAAGAAAGACTGCTATCCGCAGCCAGCGTGATAGTTAGATTCGAGGCGGTTTCCAATTGTATCAGCCCAAAATCCGCGCCGTGGCCCATACCCATCATACCGCTGCTATTCATGCTCCATCCCATAGGCCCAACAGCCAGGGCAAACGTTGGATCGGCACCTTGACTGACGGCACCGGCAGTCGACAAAACATCGGAGGAACCCTTACCTGCTACATCCGCATACCACATGGCATTGAGCGAGCCCGTATAATTCGGTGTATCGGTTCCGGTCCAGGTAGGGGGTAGTCCACCGTCTAAACCGCCAGTGCCTGTTGAGTCCCAACCGGTAAGATTGTAAACGTCGTTAGCCTGTGTAGGGAAGTTGAAGGTAGTTAATGCGGTAAATACTGCTATTAAGCGTAGGGAAGTCTGGTTTTTCATTGCTGTCCTGGCCTTAAGATAAGAAGAAAAAATTTAAAAATAAATACTAATCGGCCGTCCCGTTCCAAAACTCAAATCGGATTTGCTTGCACTCATTTAGCGATAGGGAAATACTGCTCAAATCGATATGTCCATTAGTACATAACGTTAATCTATAACGGTGAGCTAAGTCAAATAGAATTTACGACATTAATTGTTTCGTATTAGGAAATAATAGGGCTTATGCTAGCTAGGATAGTCGATGAGATGAGGTGTCTTGCAAAGACCTACTGCCAATGTTTGTAGGCAGATAGAACACGTGCTTTGGAAATCGTCAACGACTGACACTAAGTCTCCAAAGGCACATTGTGACTATACATATATTCTTGTCGGAATGAACATGTCGCTGGAGACGATGATGGTTTTGTCGGCGCCGAAACGCTCTAAAAAGTCGAGGCAAGCTTGGGCCTTGGAGCCGCTTTTGTGATAGCTGCGATAAACCCGCTGATTGTGTATTTGGGAAGCTCTTTAAAAACGAGGAAATGACAATTTTTATCAACAAGCTTCCATCTTATTTTTAGGTAATTTTGGTCTTGACAATAGGGAGTACCTTAGTCATTTGTCACATGTTGAAATATGATAATCAAAGTCATTTGATAAGGAGCACCTTTGCAAGGCTGCTCTTTTTCAATTTATAATGCAAATTCACTTTAAAGATAAGCTGTTACAGACTAACAAGCTAATAACAAATTTACGGCTGACGTAAAAATGAAAATACAAATAAAGCAATCGTTTCAGGCATCTGAAAAATTGGGTCAGAGAACCACTCAAAATCATCCTATATAATTATGGAATTTTTCGAACAAGCAGTGAATAGCACAGAATATTGCAATTTATATTTAACATCAAAGACATGTAAAAACTCTCATGCCAAACCATAGTTTTAATATATTGATCGTTGACGATGACAGGGAGTTAACAGGCATGCTGAAAAAATATTTAAGCGGGCATGGTTTTAAATCTATGCTCGCTTATAATGGTTTGGAGATGGATAAGCATTTATCCTCTGATAGATTCCATTTAATTTTACTGGATTTGATGCTTCCGGGTGAACACGGTTTATCCATTGCACGGCGAATAGGCAGTTCTTCCCAGCTTCCTATCATTTTCATGTCCGCCTTGGGTGAAGAAACCGATCGGATAATCGGGTTGGAACTAGGCGCTGACGATTACATCTCAAAACCATTCAACCCTAGAGAGTTGTTGGCTAGAATTCGCGCCGTGCTTCGCCGTCTTAACCAAATACAACAGAATACTACAAGTGATCAATCGGTTTATTTTGGTCCTTATCGATTGGATTTGAATGCCTGTCAGCTCTATAAGGGGGATGTCGAAATAAATTTAACATCCGGCGAATTTACCTTGTTGAAAATTTTTGCAAAAAATCCAAACCGGGTGTTAAGTCGTGATGAACTGTGTACTTTAACCGAAGGTTATGAACGAATTCCTTTTGACCGTAGTATCGATGTGCGCATTACTCGTCTACGGCGCAAGATAGAGCAGGATGTATCTAACCCCAAATTTATACGCACGATATGGGGAACCGGTTATTTGTTTTCTAATAAAGCCGAGGAAATAGAGTAACAGTGATAATATTCAAAACTTTATCCAATCGCATTGGATTATTGTTCTTAGGATTATTTTTAGTACTTCAATGTATCAGTTTTTCAATTTCAGGGTATCTTGTTTTTTTGCCCATCATTAAAAATTCCGTAGACGATTTTGCTTCTTTAATTATTTTAACTGCTCAAACAGCCTCAAGCTTATCAGAAAGCCAATTTTCAGAATTTAATCAAAAAATAGAAAAAGAACATCATCTTAAAATTAATTTACAAGTTCTAAATAATCAGGCACAACAAAGCTATTTGCCTTATGTGATATTGTTGGAAAAGGCTTTATCGCGAAAAACTAATCAAAATATAGTTATTAAAAGCTGTAATAACAATTCTGTAGAATATAGCGTTGAAATCCCAGTGGGCGGCAAAACTGTTTTCATCACCTTTAGACGAGAAAGAATCGGCACCAGTCCGGTGGCGGCGATGGTATCCGTTTTATTCGTCACGTTCTCCATCAGCATGGCTGGCGCATGGTGGGTAGCATTGTTCGTGAAGCGGCGGCTTAATTTGTTTACTTCCGCAACGGCAGAGTTAGCGACAGGAATTCGGCCTGAACCACTCAATGAGGATGGCCCGGAAGAAATTGCATTACTGGCGCGTAATTTTAATTGCATGGCTAAACAAGTAACGGAATTGATAGAAGATAGGGCGATTATGCTGGCCGGCATTTCCCATGATTTACGTACGCCTATCGCGCGCATGGTGCTGGCGTTGGAGTTGCTCAAGGAAACAAAAGACTTTAGTTTGACTGAAAAAATTTCAGTTTATCTGGAAGATATGAATAAACTTATCAGCCGGTTTTTGTTGTTTGTGAAAACTCAAAAAAAGGAAACTTTACAACTTGTTTGTTTGGCTGCTTTGCTGGATGAATGGATAAAAGAATACGATGATCAAGGCAAAAAAGTCATTAGGAAAGGTCTTTCCGCTTTTCGTCTTGCTGTACCCGTGCTGGATTTAAAGAGGGTGGTTAGCAATTTAATAGACAACGCTATATTGTATAGCGATAACGGCCTGGTAGAAATCGAGCTCTATCAAATAGATCAGCACGTTATAGTCGATATAAAAGACAGGGGGCCAGGCATTGCGGGGCAAATCAAGCCATTGGTGTTCCGGCCTTTTTTTCGGATTGATGCCTCCCGGCATACAGATAGCGGTAATAGCGGACTAGGTTTGTCAATAGTCCAGGGAATAGCTAAATCCCATCAATGGCAAATCGAATTATTAGATAGAGTTGATGGCGGTACAGTCGCCAGAGTCGGATTACCAGCCTCTAAAATCACTGTAACACTTTGAAACATATCTGTTACTAAATGTAACTGCTTTAAAATCTTCGCGAAATATCTTCCAAGTAAGCTAATCCCGCCAACTGATACAGGATATCGAATAAGGGGGGATCTCATCATTAGCCTTTGATTCATTATCTAGATCAAGAGGATTTTAGCATTGAAATAACATTCTGCCCGGCAGTTTGGTAATCAAACATTTGCCTGCAATTTTATAAATTTAGGAAACCAAGATGAATATCTTAAAAAGCAGCTTGACGGCATTGGCAATACTTGCCGGCAGCCAGGCGCACGCAGTTACCTTAACTTTTATCGAAAATAACGACTTACATGCTCACATGACGCCACGCACGGATAAGGTGGTAAATAATGGACAAGTTGTTTATGAAGAGTCTCGCGGCGGGTTAGCTCCTCTGGCAACATTAATCAAACAAATTCGCGCCGAGAATCCTAATTCCGTGTTAATGAATATCGGTGATACCTACCATGGTGGCGTAGAAGCCTTATATACCAACGGCAATGCCTTGGTCACTCCTGTAAACGCCTTGGGAATTGATGTTGGCGTTCCAGGCAACTGGGATTTTGCTTACGGACCAAATGTTTTCCGTCTGCGTTACGCAACATTGACCACAGCGCAAAGGAACGCCTTGCAATCGACTGTGCCTATTACCATTCAGCAGCCGACTTTTCCAAATCTGGCCGCCAATATGACATCAACTTTGTCGTCTAACAATGGTCAGTTGATATTGCCTGCCACATTAACGAAAACAATTGGAGGTGTCAAAGTCGGTTTCATTGGCATCACCTCTGATATCGTCGCCCAAATGGATCCAACTTTGGCAGTGGGCTTGGCATTTACAGAAGGAGAATCCGCTTATATCGGCTTGATTAATACCCAAGCACAAAACTTAAGAAACCAAGGCGCACAGTTAGTCATGGTGTTAAGTGAATTAGGATTGCAAAAAGATTATCGGCTTGCAAATGTCATTAACTCCGGCGCGGTGGATGTGTTTTTCTCCGCACATACTCACGATACTATTTTCACCCCATTACATACTCAAAGCGGCGCATTGGTTGTTGAAGCGGGTCATGACGGCTGGCTAGGCAGAATGGATGTCACCATCAACAGCGGTCAGCCGACTGTGTTCAATTGGTCTTTATTATCGGTAGATTCCAGTATTCCGGATGACCCAACTATGGCGTCCTTGGTTAGCACGGCGCGAGCCCCATTTTTGACAACAAACCCCAATATGACCGTACCGATGTCCGGCATCACCTTGAAACTGACGCAACCGATCAATACTGTATTGGGTTATGTGAATTCTCCTTTAGATCGTGAAGAAGCTTTAGAGTCTACGTTTAACGACTCCTGGAGTGATACCTTACGTCAACAAACCGGCACTGAGATTGCGATTACGCCGGGTTTTAGGATGGATGCACCCATTCCGGCTGCCGGAGCTCAATATGAAGACGGTTATATCGCAAATGGCCAAATCACCCTGGAAGATGTTTACCGGTATTTTCCTATTCCTTATACATTGGCGACCGGCACGATTCCCGGTTCAACGCTTAAATCAATTATTGAAGGCAATTTAACTTCAGTATTTTCCTTAAATAGTTTTTCACAAGGCGGTGGATGGGTGGACGGTTGGTCAGGTTTAAATATCAACGTGAATCTATCCAATCCTGACGGCCAGCGTGTACAGACTATCAGTCATACAGATGGAACGCCAATTGCCGATACTGAAATTTTGAGTGCTTCCGGATGTTTGCGTCCAAATGATACGACTGGAACTGTATTATGTAGTTATGACGGTTTCAGTAACGTAACCTCAATCATTAATCCGGCTACCGGCAATCCTTGGTATTCCCAAGAATTATTCAGTACGGCCTTATCACAAGGCTGGTTTGCCAGTGGCAATCGACACCACATTGTTGATTCCGCCAATACCCCTGCTTGGCCGGCTCAACCGTTTGTACAACCGCTTGCCGTTCAAATTATGGGTGGCGTAAGTCTAACTAAATCTGGTATCACTTATAATGCCGGAAACAAAATTTATACCGCGCAAATCACGGTTACCAATACCGGTAATTCCACTTTACCGGCGCCATTAAAAATTGTTCTGGAAAATTTGCCGACGGGAGTAACCGTTACCAATGCTAACGGTAGTTATTATGGACAGCCTTATTTGTCGATAGGCGGTAGCCTGACGCCGGGTAGTAGCGCTAAAGCCTTGATCCAGTTTACCAATTCAGCTGCGACACGGATTACTTATAGTCCCGTTGCCTATTCGGGCGGCGTTTAACAATATCATGCAACAGCAAGGAGAGTTTTTATGTTTAATAAATATATTCTAATAGGCGTTTTATCTTGGTTAACAATCACTCCTGTATGGGCGGATAGCTTGGATGTCACTGTAGATACCAGTTCTTTGGCAGGGCAATCCGGCTGGCTGGATTTGCAGTTCAATCCTGGTGATGTCACTTCACCCGCCGCAACTGCCTTGGTTTCACTATTGCAAACTGACGGCAGTCTGCTGCCTACTCCAGTTTTGACAGGTGATGCGAGCGGTGGCCTAGCTTCACAAGTTAGCTTTGATAACAACCAATTTTTTAATGATTATCAACAGCAATTTACCTTTGGCAATACTTTAAGTTTTGATCTATCCTGGACTATGCCATCGCCGAGTACAGATTCAACTTTGGCAGGAACCGCGTTCAGTCTGACATTATTTGATGCTAAGTTTAATACTTTATTAGCAGACCCAATTTGGAATGCATCCTTGGTATTCAATCTTAATTCAGATGGCAGCACCAGTATTTTAGCCCAGTCAAATGCGGTTGCATTAACGACACCTGCGGCAGTGCCGTTACCGGGCAGTGTGGGTTTATTGATGTCAGGAATAGTATTTATGTTTGGCAGTAACTGCATGATCAGAAGGCCAAAAACAGCGATTGCCTAGATTACGGTAAAGCGGGAACATAAATAATTTTTTTATGTTCCCGTTGTTTTTTCTAGTTTTTAGGCTATAAGCATACGGCATAAGCAAAAGCGTAAGTCATTCTTGCTTTGCAAGTAAAAATAATTATTGTTCCGGTTTTGTGACCGGTAACAGGGCTGCTTTCCAAGCATTCATGCCACCATTAATATTTTTAATATTTGTGAACCCCATTTCTTGCAAAACTGCGGCAGCCATTGCCGAGCGTCCGGAACTGGCGCAAAGCAACAGCCATTTTTTGTCTCTATCCATTAGTTCTTCACGGTGACCGGGGTTTTGCCGGTCGGCGGCAGGTTCCAAAATTCCGCGCGGAACGTTCAATGCGCCTTCTATCGTTCCCGATAAAAACTCTGCCGGTTCACGCACATCAAGTACTTGATAGCCTTCATTTATTAAGGCGCCTACTTCGACAATATCAACCTCCTGAATTTGGCTTTTTGCTTGTTTAACAAAATCCATTAAGGTTTTTTCTTTGCTCATGTTTTTTCTCCTAATTAGTGAGGATGTTGAATAACTAAAATTAATCATCGGTTACCGATGTTTGAAAATTGTATTAAGGCCAATAATCGCATTAATGTTCTACGCTATTTTTAAGCTTTAAGAGACGTCGCACATCCTATAGTGTGTTCAGGCTTAAATTAAATGCATACAGATAAATAATAAAAATATTTTACCCCATATCAAAAAAACGGATTTCGTTCAAACCCAAGACAAACGGCGAATTGCATCGAATATCAAGAAAAATCCAAGAAAAACTACAAAGACTCCAAATACTAATCTTAAATATTCACTGGCAATATGACTGGCAATAACTGCACCACACCAGCCGCCGATAAAAAGCGCAGCCGCAACAATCAGAGCGGATTTCAATTCAACATTTCCATGTCGGTAGTATTCAATGACCGCAGCCAATCCTACTGGTGGAAGCAATACCGCCAAACTTGTTCCTATGGCTGAGTGTTGCGAGAATCCGGCCAAGTAAATAAGTCCAGGAACGATGAGAACTCCACCCCCAATTCCAAATAAACCAGACGCAACACCCGCGATGAAGCCAATGGTCAATAGGGTAATTATAGATATTAATCCCATCAATGCCCTCTAATATCTTAAGTTTTCTATCTTTATTTTCAATAAAGTATTTTTTAATTTCTCGTTTACGCTTACTGTGACTTAGTCACTGAAAATTCATATTTTTAATCTTATAGTACGTACACCTTGTTACATTAAGGTCATGCATGGCGCAGATCATAAACAAGGCCCATCAATCAAAAATAGGTAGGAATTAAAATGAAAGATTTAATATTTAATTTTGCATACAGCATCTTGCATATGAATTTACGAGATCCACATGATATACCCTTCGCATTACCCTTGGTATTTTGTGCGCTTTTTGGTTTTACACTAGGATTTATCTTTTTAAAATTTATAGATAATGAACAAAAGCAAGAAAACGACAAGGAGAGCTAAAGTCCTCCATTGGTATTAAGCGTCTTTTTTAGGGAATCAAAATCAATAATTTCGATATTGCCTCTATTTAGACTCAACCAACCCAAACTTTCAAAACGCTTAAGATGGCGAGAAATAACTTCACGAGCTGTGCCCAACTCCAGGGCCAGCTCGTTATGGGTTTTATGTATGGTTTTGCTTCCAAAGGCTAGTAGTGTTTTGGCTAGTTTTTGATCAATAGAACCAAACGAAATAGCCCCCATGCGATTAATCACATCAGCCAACCGTTTCGAAAAGTTTCGAAAAACGAATTCTCGAAAAAAATCAGATTGTTGAAGACAGCGATGAAAAACATGCGAAGGTATTGCAAATGCGCTAACCTCAGATTCAGTATATCCCTCTGCTGGATAGTCATTACCGCCTAACAGGCATGAGGTCGTTAAAACACAAGATTCGCCTGCTTGTACATGATAAAGCAAAATTTCTCGGCCATCAGACGACAGAATTTGAGTCTTTACGCTTCCTGATAGCATCAACAAATAATTGTCACAAGATTTTCCGGGATAAAAAATTTGTTGACCTGCGGGGATCTTAACCAGAATTGCCGCCTCCATTAATTGGCCAAGCAATTTATCGTTGCTAGCTAAAAATTCAGGAAAGTGTCTCTTCCACAAGGTTTCGTTCATTTCGATCCTGCCAGGTTAATTCCCTGGATAACTAAAGGTTTGTTATTTGGAAGTTACATTCCTATCCAATTGCCCTATGTGCTGGTTCATTCATAAGTTAACCTACTTTGCAGACGCCATTTCAAAAATGATGATTTCAGCTTCGCTTCCTCCAATATTCTCAACAGTCATGGCTTTTCCGGTTTCCCAAAAAACCTCTCCGGTATTAAATACATGACTTTCACCCGCATCTTCAACCCGTCACTGTCCTTTTTTAAAAGCTAATAATTAGGCAGTAAACCCTTGCCGCCCATGTACTCCCTATTCATCGCTTACTGCCTGCTTAGGCCTTTTCCGGTTAATCAAGAAATACACTACCGGGATGACCACCAGCGAGAATAGCGTCGAAGCGATAATGCCAAAGATAAAGCTCCAGGCTAACCCTGAAAATATCGGATCAAGCACGATCATCATTGACCCCAGTACCGCTGAAGCCGCTGTTAAAAAGATCGGATTTAACCGTGTTGCACCGGCTTCGACAATAGCCTCCGCCAAACTGATGTCGGGATTGTTCCGGTAAATATTCTCGATAAAGTCAATCAAGATAATCGAGTTACGCACCACAATGCCGGCCAGTGCGATCATACCGATCATCGCTGTGGCGGTAAAATAGATTGGCGTTGGATAACCGGCCACCGGTGAGGTGAACAGGTTGATAAACCAGAAGCCGGGCATGATTCCGATCACCGTCAACGGAATGGCGATCATCATGATCAGCGGTACGCTGAGCGAACCGGTCTGGCCGACCAGCAGAATGTAGATCATCACCATTGCTGCAGCAAAAGCCAACCCTAAATCCCGGAACACGTCCACGGTGATTTTCCATTCACCTTCACCCGCCATCTCGGCTTTGTAACCTTCAGGCAAAGGCTGCTTTTTAAAGCTGCCGAATAAATCTAAAATCGCCTCCACAGGGCTTCTACCGGCCATTTCAGCGGTGACGTAAGCTACGGGTTGCAGGTTTTTATGGTAAATGGCTTGCTGATTATGCTCGTGACTGAAATGACCGATTTCACTGAGCCGCACCATCTCGTCGCCGGCGGTTTTGACTGTAAGCCCTAACAGATCCTGTTCGGATGAACGTGCCGCACGCGATAATTGCACTTGTATGTCCAGCGGTTGACGTTCTTCCGGAATATGTACTAACCCAACTGTACCGCCGGCAATAGCCAAGCGGAGCGTATTGGCTACCTGATGGCTGGTAATACCGAGCAAGGCAGCTTTATCCGGGTCGATGATAAAATGCAGCTTGTCCTGGTTTGCCTCGACAAAATCATCCACATCTACCACGCCTTCCGTATGCTCCATATCGGCTCTGACCCGGTTTGCCACCTGGATAATATCGCTGTAACCGGCTTCCGGCGGGCCGTAAACTTCGGCAACCACGGTCGACAGCACAGGCGGGCCCGGCGGCATTTCCACAATCTTGATATTTGCACCATACTGTTTTTCGATACGATCAATGTCAGGCCGGATACGCAAGGCAATATCGTGAGAACCTTGGCTGCGATGTGTCTTATCCGTCAGTACTATGCGTATATCGCCCAGATAAGCGCCTTGCCTAAGGTAGTAATGCCGCACCATGCCGTTAAAATCCATAGGCGATGCGGTGCCAACATAGCTTTGATAGCTGCTGACTTCATTGACGGTGGAAAGATAAGCGCCAAGTGCCGAGGCAACCTCATCGGTGGTTTCCAGCGACGAGCCTTTTGGCATATCAATAATAAGCTGCAAATCGTTTTTGTTGTCGAAAGGCAGCAATTTCAAAGGCACTACGCGCGTCACCGCCATCATCGCCGAGGCTACAAAAGCGATGAAGACCGCCAGCAAAAACCAATACGCTTTGGAGCGGCTCGCTAATAACGGCGCCATAATTGACTGGTAAATCTTAAAACCCCGTGTGTTTTGTAACACAAAGATCGGGCCGTGATCCTTGCCATAGTCACCTTTCAACAGCCGGTAACTGGCCCAGGGTGTGACTGTGAAAGCAATGACCAACGACAGCAACATAGCAATCGGCACATTGAACGCCATCGGCCCCATATAGGGCCCCATCATGCCGGTAATAAAAAGCATCGGGATAAACGACATGATCACCGCAAAGGTTGCCAAGATCGTGGGTGGACGAATTTCATTGACCGCAGTCAGCAAGGCTTGTAGCGGAGGCTCTTTACGCAATTTATAGTGTCGATGGATATTTTCGACATCCACGATAGGATCGTCGACCAACAAGCCCAGCGACAATATCAGCGCAAACATGGTGACACGGTTAATGGTGTAACCAAAAATCAAGTCGCACAGCAGTGTGATGGCAAAAGTCATCGGCACAGCTAGTGAAACTATTAGCGACTCCTTCAAACCCAGTGTTAAGGCTAATAACACAATGATGGTCAAAATCGCAATCGACAAATGCATAACCAGCTCATTCACCTTATGATTGGCTGTTTCGCCGTAATTACGAGTCACCGTCATCAACACATCTTCAGGGATGAGTGATCCCTGTAATTGTTCAGTTAAAGCCAGTACCTGCTCAGCCACACTGACTGCATTGCTGCCTTGCCGTTTGCCGATGGCGATAGTCGCCATTTGTCGTTCTTCTCCTGCGTCAGGTAGTTTTCCATGCACATCACCGACGGTTTTCATCTCCGCAACAGCCGGACCGAAACCGATGCGCGTATAATCGTCAGTATCGGCAGGACCATCCAGTATCTCGGCGACATCGCGAAGATACAACAAATGGCCGTTGCTGTTTTTTAAAACCGTAGCGCCAACTTGTTCGGCATTCTGATAATGCGGCCCGGACTCCAGGACGATTTCGCGATCATGTTCGGTGAGGTGACCCACTTGCAGATTGACATTACTTTGCGCCAGCGCCTGTTTCACTTCCAGCAAGTTGACGCCGCCGGCTTCCAGCTTGGCAGGATCGGGATAGACCGAAATCCGGCGAGGCGCTGCGCCAATCACCCAACTCTTGCCGACATTATCCACTCCCCGTAAACGTTCAATCAGCTCGTCGGCAATGCGACGTAGCGACATGGCGTCTGTGTCTTTGCTTTTAGACGATAGACTTAGCAGTAAAATCGGTACATCATCGATTTCAACCGGTTTCACCAACCAATCGCTGACGCCGGGTGGAATGATGTCCTGATTGGCTAACAGTTTATCGCGGGTTTTGATCAGACTGTTTTCCAGATTTTCGCCGACAAAATAGCGTACGGTAACTACGGCTTCACCGGGTCGGGAAATGGAATAGACATATTCCACGCCTTTAATCTGTTTAAGCAAGGTTTCCAGCGGTGTCGTTACCTGTTTTTCAACTTCTTCGCTGGACGCGCCGGGTACTTGCACGAATACGTCCATCACCGGTACGATAATTTGCGGATCTTCCTCGCGAGGCGTCAGCATCAAAGCGGCAGCTCCAGCCAACAAAGAAATCAGTAAAAACAGTAGCGATAAATGCGAGGTAGTAAATAAGCGAACAATACTGACAGTCAAACTATCCTTTTTAATCTCAGGCAGGTTCATTGCGCCTTACCTCCGTCAACCAGAATCGTTTCCCCTGCGTGCAAGCCGGACAACACTTCCAGTTGTTCACCGTATTGCTTGCCGGTACGAATATGCCGGGTATGCAGCAAACCGCCTTCCACGACTTTGACAGCTTGCAGCTGGCCGTAATGGACAATAGCCGAAACTGGTATCAATAATGCCGATTGTTCAGATTGGCAGGCTAAATCCAGCCAGCCGAATTGACCTTGTTGCAAGCCTCTGATTTTTGGTAGACTGACTTTAAGCTGCTGACTACGCGTTTGCGGGTCGATTTCCGGGGTGATTTCATCTATCTTGCCGGAAAGCGACTGCTGCAGGGCGTCGATGCGGACATTGACCGTCATGCCGAGTTTAACTCGCGGAGCACATCTATCGGCAATAGCGACATCCAGACGCAAATCGTCGGGTTTGAGAAAGGTAATAAGAGGTTGATTCGGCATCCCCATATCGCCAGGCTCCTGCAAGCGTTCGCCAACCTCGCCATCAAAAGGCGCATACAGTACATTTTCGCCCAGCATCACTTTACTTTGCTGAGCAGAACTGGCAGCCTGATTAGCCATGGCCTGTGCCGCTTTGGATTGAGCCAGTACCGCATCATAGTTTTGCCGGGTGGCGGCCTGCTTGTCATATAAGTCGATGATGCGTCTTTCCTCGGATTTGGCTTGAGCGGCTTGCGCTTGCGCAGCAATATGCGCGGCATTAGCGGCATTGTAAGCGGCCAGTAAATCCCGATCATCCAAACGGGCGATGACATCGCCTTTTTTCAGTCGGTCACCGGGATGTACCGGTATTTCAATAATGCGGGTGTTGAGTTTAGGGGCGATTTTTACCGCTAGTCGCGAGCGTACCGTACCTTGCCAAGACAATAGATTAGCAGCTGATTGGGTAGTGATCTTCAGGGTTTTTGCACCGGCAGGTACAGATAGACCTCTGACGGCTGTATTACCGGGTTCGGTTTTTTTGTTCCCGCCCAGTATGCCGAGTGCAAATAAAATCACCAGCAATAAGGCGCTTATGGCTGCGACAGGGATCAGCCGCTTAGGCCGCTGTGATTCTGAATTGTAATCAGTCATTGATGAGTCCTCTAACTCTTAGCTTGTTATTATTGCCAAAAACCGATGGCTTGTTTAAGTTCCGCTTCTGAGCGCAAGGCATCGTAGCGACTGCTGATTTGCCTTGTATTGGCTTTATCGCGGGCGACCTGGGCTTCAAGATAGCGGGTCACAGTCACCACGCCGGCCTGGCGTTGCTCGGTGACCAAGCGCAAAGCTTCTTCGGCGGACTCTACGGCGACAGCGCTGACCTGAGCGCGATTTAAGGCTTCACGCAATCTGAGCTGGGCTGATTTAAGTTGATTTTCGATCCGTAACCGCGTCTGCCGAGCGGTTTCTTGGGCAGCGGTCAATTCGTGTTCGGCTTTTTTAACCTTCTCTTGGGTGGAGAAACCATTGAAAAGATCCAATTCCACCATGACCCCAACGCTGACGTTATCCCGGTTGCTGTTATAGGTCAGGTTTTTGCTATCCGAACCGTAGCTGACCAAAGCATCGGCCCTGGGTAAATAGGCAGCCTGCGCCACGGAAAGTTGTTTCTCGGCTATCGCCACCTTTTTCTCGGCGGCTTTGAGTTCGGGGTGATGACTTAAGGCTTGATTCAATAAATCGTCGAAATTTTCAGGGCCTTTAGGTAAAGGAGTGTCCTGACTCTCGCTGATCGCGAAGGGGTCATTCACGGATAGGCCCAAAAGTGTTTTCAACATATTTTGCGCCATCTCAATAGCGTTGGCGGCCTGAATATCGGCCTCTTTTGCTTCGGCCAATTGTACTTCCAGCGATAGCACATCGGATTTCAGCAAACTGCCGGCATCATAGCGAACACGAGACTGATCAAGTTCGCTTTGTACCGATTCAATTGAACGCTGGCTGACTTTATGAGTCTGTATGGCGGCCAATTCGCCGTAATAAGCAGCCGTCACATTATTCAGCAGGCGATTACGGGTAGCCGATTTTTCCAGTTCAGAGGCTTCCATGCCTAATTGAGCTGCCTGACTCTGATAATAATCTTGTCCACCGCGAAACAGCGAATAACTAGCAGAGACACTCGGACGGTAATCCTCAACAAAGCCCGGTTGATTAAAATTGGTACCGGCAAAATTTAGACGGCGCTCGGCAATCAGCATGGCAAACGCTTGTGATGGATTATTGCTGTATTGATACGATAGGCTGGTTTTAATTTGCGGATAAAAACTAGCCATCGCCTGGCCCAGTTGGGCATCGGCCTGATCAATCCGAGCTTGCATAATGCTAAGTTCCGGGTTATTCGCCAGCGCAAGATCTATGACTTGATCAAGACTGTAGTGCTGTGGATCTGGCTCGGCTAAGACTAAGCCACTTAAGCCTACTAAAACAGCAGATGACAACAGCCGAAGAGTGAAATATTTCATTTAAACTTAGGGTTAAAGGGTTTACACCGAATGCCTTCCGAGGTCAACCGTGATACGTTTTAATAAGAAAACGTATCGCAGTGAACGGTTGGCTGTTAGCCTTTTAGGCGCATAATGCCAAACATTTTAAGGGTCAATCGTTCGTAGTAAGGTTCACTAATTCCTTTTCGTACTTTGCGCATAAAGTACTTTTCGTAACCAATTTTAGCTAAATGCACCCATTTACCGCTTGAAGCCCATTGCACATTACGCGGTGGTATTTGCGGCATTGCCAAAAATGCAACACCACTATCGCCAAAATCAGCAAGACATAAGGCATTCCAGCTACCTTTCTCTTTCGGGTGTTTACCATCAAGCTCAGCGCGAATATTATGAGCAGCCGCAGTTACCATCGATTCGATCATGTAACCAGTTTTTGGGGTTCCTGTAGGAACTGGCGTTTGAGAAAGTGGCGGAATAGCGATACACACACCAACCGAATAAATATTTTTAAAAGTTGGATTACGTTGATGTTCATCAACAATGACAAATCCTCTTGGATTGACGAGTTTATCGATTCCGATCAAAGCATCGACGCCCTTGAATGCCGGCAACATCATGCTATGTTTAAACGGTAATTCGTGTTTCTTTTTCTCCTTACCCTCCTCATCTACTTCGGTCACGTACATAATACCGGCTTCAATTTTGTCGACCTTGGCATTACAGATCCAATCGATATGCTTATTACGCAACTCGCTTTCCAGCATACCTTTGGTATCACCGACCCCCCCTAATCCTAAATGACCAATGAAGGGTTCGGAAGTCACATAGGTCATTTTCACTTTGTCGCGAATTTTGCGTTGACGCAAATCGGTTTCAGCGATAAACATATACTCGTAAGCGGGTCCAAAGCAGGAGGCTCCTTGTACCGCGCCAATCACAATCGGACCTGGATCTTTGACAAATTTACTCCAAAACTCACCCGATTCTCCGGCATGATCGACATGACAGACGGATTGCGTATGACCATCGGGACCTAACCCAGGAACTTCATCGAATGCGAGTTTAGGCCCTGTGGCGATAATCAAAAAGTCATAATCAACCTGTGAACCATCAGCTAATTCAACCTGATTATTTTCAGGATGAAACCGCGTCACTTTTTGTTGGATAAAACCAATTTTCTTTTTCTTGAACATGGGTGCCAACTCGACCTTGATTTCTTCGGGTTTGCGCCAGTTAACAGCCACCCAAGGATTGGACGGCACAAAATGGAAGGTCGGCGTATCGGCGATCACCACCACTTCATCTTCTTTACGTGCGTTTTCTTTCATTTCAAGCGCCATGGGGATACCGCCAATACCTGCGCCTACGATTACAATTTTTGCCATGTTAATACCTCTTGATAATAAATTTTGCGATTGCCGGTGTTAGCGGCATTTTTCTTGTATGCCCAGTTTTTCAGAATCATTTCCAGCGGGCAAAATTGGGTAAAACCGCTTTGAAACAGATTGACGCCGACAAATGCGGTAAATCAAAGCCAATTAACATTTTGAAATAAAGGGCTGCCTTCAACGCCTAAACTAAGCGAAAGCAGCATAAAAAAACCGGCGACACATCTGACGATGTGTTCGGTAGTCATACTTATGCCCTCTTATCGCTTTTTGTTAAACTATCGCAAGACTGGTCGAGACCATGCGTATCAATATCGCAAACCGATTCCAGCCACATGGCGTTAATGATGGCAAAGGCAGCCGCAAAGCCGACGCCGAGTATCCAGGTGAAGTACCACATTGCGTATCCCCTTTAGTAAAGTGTGTGAGAGTCTTTCAAAACAGAGGTTTCAGTGACGCTACCCCAAATGATTTTATAAACCCAGCGGGTATACAGCAGCACGATGGGTAAAAACACCACCGTAATCCAAAACGCCAGTAACAAAGTCGTGTGACTGGAACTAGCATCCCACAGGGTCAAACTGGAACCAGGATCGGTGGATGAGATCAGCAGGAACGGAAACAAACCAAAGCCCAATGTCAACAGCAAACCAGAAATACCCAGGCTGCTAGACATAAACGCTGCTATTCTCGACTGGCCTTTACCGTACAGCCAGGCCATCGTGATGCCGGCAAAACCAACCAGTGGCGCCAATAACATCCATGGATGTGTGAAAAAATGTTTGATCCAACCTGGGCCAATAGCCATTACGGTTTTATGTAAAGGATTGGAAGGCGCATCGGTTGCCGCCATTTGGATGATCTCCGGTCGATCAATACCCATAAAAACCCAAAGCGAAGCGACAGCTAAGCCAACCAAAAACAAGGGACCCAGCTTTGCAATCGCCAATGTGGCGCGCTCATGAATTACACCTTCGGTACGCCATTTTAAAAACAAGGCGCCGTGAAAGCTGGTTCCGAGTAAACTGACGACACCGCAGAGCAAGGCAAACGGACTGAGTAACGCCCAAAAAGACCCCGTGTAGAATGTACGCAAGTCCTGATCCAGATGAAACGGCAAACCTAGTATCAAATTGCCGACCAATACACCAAACAAGACGGGTGGCAATGTACCACCTAAAAACAAACACCAATCCCAAGCATTGCGCCAAGTCGGGTTTTCCAGTTTGCTACGGTAATCAAACCCCGCAGGCCTAAAAAACAGGGAAAACAGCACTAATAACATGGCGACATACAGACCGGAAAACAATGTGGCGTACACCGCAGGCCAAATGGCGAAAATGGCGCCGCCCAGCAATACCAGCCATACCTGATTACCTTCCCAGGTGGCGCCGACCGTATTAATGATGACCCTGCGTTCAACATCGGTTTTGCCGATAAACGGCAGTAAGGTGCTGACGCCAAAATCAAAGCCCTCAGTTAGTGCAAACGC
>Ga0316224_1000111_pt1 | contig 130807 bp, 131 predicted proteins | sample TBH18013metaG_FD_206254 | JGI IMG/M metagenome (GOLD analysis project Ga0316224, IMG submission 206254) | Freshwater microbial communities from Trout Bog Lake, Wisconsin, USA - TBH18013 | ecosystem: Environmental > Aquatic > Freshwater > Lake > Hypolimnion/Profundal zone | place: USA...
CCGCTTAGCGCCGATGATAGTGTGGCAGGTTGCCATGTGAAAGTAGGTCATCGCCAAGCTCTTAAACCTAAAAGCCCGTTCAGTCATGAATGGGCTTTTTTTTGTCTCAAATTTTTAAGGCAACGATTGAGCGCAAAACCTTTGAAATAATGGTTTAGATGGCTGGCTTGTTGGCAGGGTAAAAAATTATCGCCCTGTGCTTTATTCCCCGGCAATCGCCATTTCTTCCAGCAATATGGAGCCTACCCGAATATTTCCGCGTAAATCGACATCGTTGCCGATAGCAACCAGATTGCGCAGCATGGTTTTTAAATTTCCGGCAATAGTAATCTCTTGCACAGGATATTGAATTTCGCCATTTTCCACCCAGAACCCTGAGGCGCCGCGCGAATAATCGCCGGTAACCCGGTTAACGCCTTGGCCCATTAATTCGGTAACCAGCAGACCCGTTCCCAATAGCTTTAACATGGCATTAAAATCGTTTTGACTGGATTCGACGGTTAGATTATGTACGCCACCGGCATTGCCGGTGGTTTGCATGCCCAGTTTGCGAGCAGAGTAAGTACTTAAGATATAAGACCGTAAGATGCCGTTGCTGACAATATCATGGTTTTGTGTCGCCACCCCTTCTCCATCGTAATTGGCGCTGCCGAGCGCGCCTTTGAGTAGGGGTTGTTCATGAATGCGGACGAAATCCGGCAAAATTTGGGTATCCAAACTATCCAGTAAAAACGATGCTTTTCTATACAAACTGCCGCCGCTGATTGCGCCGATTAGCGCGCCGATCAATCCCGACGCCATTTCCGGGGCAAACAGCACTGGACTTTGCCGGGTGCTAAGGCTGCGAGCGTTTAGGCGGGCAATGGTTCTTTGAGCGGCTTTTTCGCCGATCTGATTAACCGATTCCAGATCGTTAGGGTTGCGAGCCACACTGTACCAATAATCGCGTTGCATGGCATCGCCACTGCCTGCTAAAACCGAACAGCTGATAGAATGTCTGCTGGATTGATAGCCCTGCAAAAAGCCCAGCGAATTGCCGAATACTCTGATGCCTTGATGACTGTTAATGGTGGCACCTTCCGAGTTACTGATAGCAGGGTGGTAAGTTCGGGCGGCATTTTCGCAAGCAATAGCCATGGTGATGGCCTGTTCGGCATTTATCGACCAAGGATGATACAAATCAAGGTCGGGGAACTCTGTGGCTAGTCGGTCAGGGTCAGGTAAGCCGGTATATTCGTCTTCGCTGGTGTAACGGGCAATGCTGCAGGCGGCTTTAACGGTTTCCGTCAGGGAATCCGCCGAGATGTCATTGGTGCTGGCAGAGCCTTTTTTTTGCCCAAAATAAACTGTGACGCCGATACCTTGATCGCAATGATATTCTACAGTTTCCACCTCGCCCAAACGTGCGGTTGCAGATAAGCCGTTGTCAATGCTGAATGCGGCCTCTGCTGCACTTGCGCCCTGAAGTTTGGCCTCGTCCAGCAATTGTTGAACGACCAGTTTTAAGCGATTAATTTCTGCCGGATTTTGCAAGGTGATATCTCTTTTTAATTGTAGTGTTTGCTTATCAACAGCGTTAGTTAAACGCTGGAGCCGCCGACAGTCAAGCCATCAATTTTCAACGTTGGCTGACCAACTCCGACCGGAACGCTTTGTCCGTCTTTACCGCAAGTACCGACGCCGCTGTCCAGATGCATGTCGTTGCCTACCATCGAGACTTTGGTCAAAACGTCCGGGCCGTTACCGATCAATGTAGCGCCTTTAACTGGCCGGGTGATCTTGCCGTTTTCGATCAAATAGGCTTCGCTGGTGGAGAATACAAATTTACCGGAGGTAATATCAACTTGGCCACCACCGAAATTAGGGGCATATAGACCTTTTTTAACGGATTTAATAATTTCTTCAGGATCGTGTTTGCCCGGCAACATATAGGTGTTGGTCATTCTGGGCATGGGTAAGTGTGCATAAGACTCTCGACGACCATTGCCGGTGAGATTGGCTCCCATCAGTCTGGCGTTCAGTTTGTCCTGCATATAAGCTTTGAGTATGCCTTTTTCGATAAGTACGGTGTTTTGGCTGGGAGTGCCTTCATCGTCAATGCTCAGCGAGCCGCGACGTTCCGGTAAGCAACCGTCATCAACCACAGTACATAAATCAGAGGCTACGCGGTCACCGATGCGGCCGCTGAATGCTGAGGTGCCTTTGCGGTTGAAGTCACCTTCCAAACCGTGGCCAATCGCTTCGTGGAGGAGGATGCCGGGCCAGCCGGGGCCAAGTACCACCGGCATATTGCCGGCCGGCGCTTCAGTTGCCTGAAGGTTTACTTGCGCCTGGCGTACTGCTTCCTGCGCATAGCCAAAGGCGCGCTCATTGTCTAAAAAATAGCCATAATCATGACGGCCACCACCACCCATGCTGCCTTGTTCGCGGCGGCCATTTTCGACCATGATGACGCTGACATTCAGTCTCACCAGGGGTCTGACATCGGCCAGCAATGCGCCATCCTGCGTGGCAACCAAGATATTGTCATAAGCGGCGATCAGGCTGATCATGACTTCTTCTATGCGGCTGTCCAGTTTACGGGTTTCACTGTCGATTTGTTTCAGCAAATCGATTTTTTGCTGATCAGCCAGAGATTTTAGCGGATTAATGGCTGGATAAAGTCGTGGCCAATTGGGTTTACCAACAATTTTGGTTTGAGCATTTTGACCGTGTTTGACGATGGCTTTGACATTTTTGATGGCGTCCAGCAAGATCGGCAGCTCGATACGGTCGCTATAAGCGAAGCCGGTTTTATCACCGCTCACTACCCTGACACCAGCGCCTCTCTCAATGGAATGACTGCCTTCCTTGATAATGCCGCCTTCCAGTGACCAGGATTCAAAATGGCTGGATTGGAAATAAATGTCGGCTACATCTACAGGGGTACTCAGTAATGAGGCGATGAGCGTATCAATGTCGCGAGACTGAAGTCCGCCGGCATCGAAGATGGTGTGTTTAACTTGTTCTAATAATGGCATGTAGTCGATGAAAGGTAAGCTGGAGCTTGGGCTAAATCAGATGACGAAAAACGAGGCGAGAATCAGGACGCTTACCACAGTGGCAAATAAAGCGGCCTTATGCAATTGGGTAAGCGAATGCCAGTAGATCTGAAATTGGGTTTTTCGCCGTATCCAAGACATTAGCAATAGTCGTTTTACGGTTTGGTAAAGCCGTGGGGTAAGTTTGGCCAGTTTTAAAAAGCCATAGCCTAGCATGGTCATCAAAATATAAAAGGTGACCACCTGACTGCCATGCCGTTCGGTAATGAACAAAAATGCAACTGTCTCGCCAATATGCAATAAATGGAATAGTCGTTCAACGACTTGTTCTACCCCCAACTCTACCCATTCAAACAGATTATGCATTACCTCGAAGATGGCATGCAGAAATTCTTCTAGTATTTCTAGAGTGACATCGTACATGACGATGGAGAGCGTTAAAAACGTGACGATGATAAGATCAAGATTTTTTTTAATCATTGCTAATTCCTTACTGGCTTCTCCGCAACCGCTTCAGGTACTTGCCATTTAACTTGCCATTGACCCTGATTATCAGTTAATACCTGATTTAACCACGGAAGCAGGGTTTGTGCCTGAGTATCCAGTTGCCAAGGCGGATTTATAAACAGCATACCAGAACCTGTCATGCCATGCATCGACTCATCAGCGGCAACGCAATGCTCTATGCGCAACTGTTTGGGGATACCGGATTCAATCATGCGTTGTAGCAATCTTTCAGTGGTGTTGCGATCGATGACTGGATACCAAAGAGCGAAAGTTCCGGTTGCAAAGCGACGATGAGCGCTAATCAGGGTGTCAACCACTTTGCTGTAATCGTTTTTCAATTCGTAACTAGGATCGATAAAAATCAGACCGCGTTTTTGAATAGGTGGTAATTTTTTATCTAATGATTGCAAGCCGTCTTCTTTGACTACGCTGACTTGCTGGTCTTGCGCATAGAGTTGTTGCAGTGCCTCAAAATCCGTGCTGTGTAGTTCCGATAATTGCAAGCGATCTTGCGATCTGACTAAGCGTCGAACCAATTGCGGCGAACCAGGATAGCGTACCAGCAGTTTGCCGGTGTTTTCTGCCCGTACCGCTGACAAATAATCTTTTAATTCAGGTAGTGGCTCGGGATTGCCCCACAATCGAGCTATGCCTTGTAAATATTCACCGGTTTTTTGCGAAAATTCGGATTTAAAGGAATATTTACCGGCCCCGGCATGCGTGTCGATATAAATAAACGGTTTGTCTTTTTGTTTTAAGGCATTAATGACCAATGTGATTAAGCTGTGTTTTAAAACATCGGCAAAATTGCCGGCGTGAAAGCCGTGACGATAACTAAGCATTCCGGCTTCCTAGTGTATTGAAATAGTTCATTATAGCTCTTACCAGCAAGTTTGCTGAAATTAGAATGCGGTTCATGACGAATATTGTTCCGCTTTAGATTGATAGTATTGCTTAAAACGGCTGACAGCCGCAATTCTGAGTTGGCGGATGGCGATGCCGATTTGTGGACCGGTCAAGTCGCCTTGCAAAATGGTTGTGCTATCTATAGCTGACGCTGCCTGAGCAGCCTGACGGATATAATCGGCTTGCGGATAGAGGCGGGATTCAAAGCCGGTTCTGCCGCGGGCATCGGCTTCGCATGCCAGAATAAAGTCCTCCAGCCGATTTTCGGACTTAAAAGCACCAATGGCTTGTAACATATCCACCAAAGTGTCTGCTCGTAACTCCTGCGCTCGATGGCAATGGCTGTGGTAGTGCATCACCTGGGCGCAGAGCGTTTTAAAGTTTTTGGGTACTCGTAAGCGTTCGCAAAATTGTTCCAGTACCGGCAAACCGGTTTGTTCGTGACCATGATGACTAGGCCAGTGTTGGCTAGGTGTTAACGCTTTGCCCAAGTCGTGCAGTAAAGCGGCAAGTCGGATTTCAGGACTGTTCGACAATTGCGCCGCTTGATCCAGCGCCAGCAAGGTATGAATGCCGGTATCAATTTCAGGATGATATTTTGCTGGTTGCGGGATGCCAAATAAGGCATCAATTTCTGGAAAAATGACCCGTAAAGCGCTGCAGTCGCGGAGTACCTGCAAAAAAGCCGAGGGCTTGGCTGAACGTAACGCTTTATGTAATTCGGCCCAGACGCGCTCAGCAACCAGATGATCGGCTTCGCCGTTGTACACCATGTCCTGCATTAGCTGTTGGGTTTCCGCTGCAACTTTAAAGCCCAAATGGGCGTAGCGGGCGGCGAAGCGGGCGGTGCGCAGGATGCGTACCGGATCTTCGTTAAAAGCCGGAGAGACATGGCGTAATATGCGATTTTTAAGGTCATCTTGGCCATGGAAAGGGTCGATCAGCTCACCATTATCGGCAATTGCCATGGCGTTGATGGTTAAATCCCGGCGTTGCAGATCTTCTTCAAGCGTCACGTCCGGGGCGGCGTAAACTGCAAAGCCTTTGTAACCCGGCGCTGTCTTGCGTTCCGTGCGCGCCAAGGCGTATTCATCATGGCTGACGGGATGTAAAAATACCGGGAAATCCTTGCCGACAGGACGAAAGCCGGCCGCCAGCATAGATTCTTCCGTTTCTCCTACGACTAGCCAATCGTATTCGGTTATAGGATAATCCAGCAAACGATCACGTACAGCACCGCCAACTAGATAAGTTTTCATGGACGCGACTTGCCTTATGATATGAAGCTAAATTACCAGTATAAATCAGTCATGACTGTTTATGGTGTAATTAGACGATTTTTGGTGAAAAATTTCCCTAACTCGGTTTTGCCAAGTGAAATTTGTGAGCTGAACCCCTGCCACGAGCATACGATAAGGTTTTATGGGGAGGATGGATCTGTAGCTTTATTTTTTCGCCAGTTAAACTTAGGCGCGATTGATACAGGGAACTTAGCTGAATCAGTATACTCATAGATTATGCCTGAGCGAATCATTTGCCCAGTTGCGCAAAAAAAAACTTCGTCGTATACTTCGGCGCAGCTTTATTGATCAAGCTAGCTTACTACAAAAAACCTCTGGAGGGTATTACAATGAAATGGGAAACACCAGCTTATAATGACATGCGTTTTGGCTTTGAAGTCACCATGTACATTTACAACCGTTAATCTTTATTGATTGATAGTTAAAAAAGGGGCAATAATCCGCCCCTTTTTTTTGCTTGCCGGTTTTTAATGCCGTATCATTCCGCGCTCATTTACCAGTTCCGTATCAAATATGAAGATTAGAGTCCTCGGCGCCGGCGCAGGCGGCGGTTTTCCACAATGGAATTGCAATTGCGACAATTGTCGGCGGTTACGTCATGGTCAGTTGAACGGCAAAGCCCGTACCCAGTCATCCATAGCGCTAAGTACGGATAACCGCAACTGGCTGCTGTTCAATACTTCGCCGGATATTCGCAGCCAGCTGGAAGCCTTTCCGGCAATACAGCCTAAAGAAGGGATACGCGACACCGGCATTAAAGCCATTTTGCTGATAGACAGCCAAATTGATCACACCACTGGTATGTTGATGCTGCGGGAAGGTAAACCGTTGGAAGTGTATTGTACCGAAATGGTCAAGCAGGATCTGAGTAGTGGTTTTCCAATATTCAATATGCTGAAAGATTATTGCACCGTCAATCATCATCCTATTATCTGCGACGGCAATGCGTTCACTATTCCGGGGATAGACGATATCCGCCTCTATGCTCATGCCTTAAAGAGTAAAGCGCCGCCGTATTCACCGCATCGCCACGACCCACATGACGGCGACAATATCGGCGTGATCGTTGAGCAAATTTCTACCGGTAAAAAACTGTATTATTCGCCAGGTTTGGGCGAAATAGAGCCGCATGTGCTGGCGGCAATGCTATCGGTTGACTGTCTGTTGGTGGATGGAACTTTCTGGACAGATGATGAGATGTGTCAGCAAAATATCAGTCAAAAGAAAGCGCGCGAGATTGGCCATTTGCCGCAGTCCGGCCCAGGCGGCATGATAGAAGTGCTGAATGGCGTTCCCAATGCGCGGAAGATTTTGATTCACATCAATAACACCAACCCCATTCTGGACGAAGATTCGCCGGAGCGTAAGGCGCTGGATGCTGCCGGCATAGAAGTATCTTACGATGGTTTGGAAATTGACTTATAAAGAAGGTATATCATGAGCTGTTGCGATCATAAATCCGATCAAACCCCTTGGTCTCGCGAAGAATTTGAAGCCAAATTGCGTGGCATGGAAAAGTATTACCACATTCACCATCCTATGCATGTGTTGATGAATGAAGGCAAATTAACTAAGCTGCAATTACAGGGCTGGGTTGCCAACCGCTTTTATTATCAAGTCATGATTCCTATCAAGGACGCCAACATCATGGCTAATTGTCCAGATCGGGAAACCCGCGCCAAATGGGTGCAACGGATTCTTGATCATGACGGACATCCGGGTGATACCGGCGGCATAGAAGCCTGGATACAATTAGGCATAGCGGTGGGTTTAAGCCGTGAAGAAATTACCTCTTTACAGCATGTGCTGCCGGGCGTACGTTTTGCGGTGGATGCTTATGTCAATTTTGCCCGCCGTGCAGAATGGCATGAAGCGGCCAGCTCTTCTTTAACGGAGTTGTTCGCACCTAAAATCCATCAGCAGCGTTTGGACAACTGGCCGGAAGTTTATCCCTGGGTTGAGCCTGAAGGCTATGCGTATTTCCGCAAACGCCTGACAGAAGCGCGTCGTGATGTAGAGCATGGTCTGGCGTTGACGCTGGATTGGTACAAAACCCGCGAACAACAGAATCGGATGGTCGATATTTTAAAATTCAAGCTGGATGTGTTATGGACTATGGCTGATGCGATGTATTTGGCTTATGTCGAAAATAAACCGCCGTATTTTAATATTGATTAGTCAGTAACTATTCAGCGTAAATAGATAAACTACATAGGATGTGCCGACGTCAGGAGGCGCATCAATCGCGAAAGATGCGCTTCACGCTGTTCAGCACATCCTATAACACCTTGGTTTGCATTCTAAAACATCATGCCGAATAATTACATTAGTCGTTAGTAACGCATGTGGAATCTATCAGAAATCTAAAATAAAATGACCATTAATCCCAACCAACTCATTCATTTTTCACCGCTGCATCGTCTGCAATGGGAAGAAGCCCAGCAGAAATATGTGATTCTCTATCCCGAAGGCATGGTGGAGTTGAACCAAAGCTCTGCGGAAATACTCAAATTATGCGATGGCAGCAGAGCGTTGGCGGCAATAGTGACGGAATTGGAAGAGAAATTTGAAACCTCCGGTTTGGTTAATGACATTACTAACTTTCTGAGCGTGGCTTTGCAAAATGGCTGGATTCAACAATCTTAATATTACCCCGCCACGCTGGTTGTTGGCGGAGCTGAGCTATAAATGCCCTTTGCAATGCCCTTATTGCGCCAATCCACTGGATTATGCCAAATATGCTGAAGAACTCAGTACCGAGGACTGGAAACGCGTCCTCAGTCAGGCCCGAAAAATGGGCGCGGTGCAATTGGGTTTTTCTGGTGGCGAACCTTTAACCCGGCAGGATTTAACGGAGCTGGTGGGCTATGCCCGCGAATTGGGCTATTACTCCAATCTAATTACCTCTGGTTACGGATTGACTGAAGAAAAAATTGCAGAACTCAAGCAGGCGGGGCTTGATCATATTCAGGTGAGTATTCAAGCCAGTACCCAAGAACTGAATGATCATTTGGCCGGCACTACCAGCTATCAAAGCAAATTGGAAGTAGCGCGGCTGGTCAAAAAACACGGCTATCCGATGGTGCTGTGTGTCGTAATACACCGACAAAATATTCACCAAATGCCGGAAATACTACAAATGGCCGAAAGTCTGGGCGCCGATTACCTGGAACTTGCCAATACCCAATATTACGGTTGGGCGCACCTCAATCGTGACGCCTTGTTACCTACTCGCGAGCAGTTCGAGGCAGCTGAAAAAATAGCTCAGGCCTATAAGGAAAAAGTCGCCGGTAAAATGAAAATTTATTATGTGGTGCCGGACTTTTACGAAGATCGCCCCAAAGCCTGTATGAATGGCTGGGGAACCACATTTTTGACCATTGCGCCGGATGGTGTCGCTTTACCTTGTCATTCTGCGCGCGAGCTACCGGGGTTGGATTGCCCTAATGTCAAAGATTTCAGTATTGAACAAATCTGGAATGAATCAAAAACCTTTAATTTTTTCCGCGGTACGGAATGGATGCAGGAGCCTTGCCGCAGTTGCGACGAGAAAGGTAAAGATTTTGGCGGTTGCCGTTGCCAGGCCTTTTTGTTTAACGGCGACATGTATAGCACTGATCCTGTGTGCAGCAAATCCCCTGAGCGGCATCGGATAGACCAAGCTATCGCTTCGGCACGGGAATTGGCTTTATCCGCCGATGAAAAGCCTCTGGTTTTTCGTAATAGCAAAAATTCTAAACAATATTGAGTTATAACTAATCCATCGTCATCAATAGAGTAACTATTTACCGTGGAATGGCTACATCAAAAGGTAGGATGTGCCAACACGGGCGGCGCATCATTTAAAGCCCAGCCAAACTGCACGGTGGCCTTATTGCTTAAATTGTTGCTGTTCCAAGCTGGTTTCAAAACAATCGCCTTATCTTTACAAGACCTAACTAAAAACTTAGTACTGGGTCTTCTATTGTCAAATAATTGGTGGTAAAGATGAGCTGCCAAATACTTACCGATGTTGCCGCAAGTATATCGGAATTGAAAGCCAACCCGATGAAGGTGGTCGCCAGTGGTGGCGGTATGCCTATTGCTATTTTGAATAGAAATACGCCGGCGTTTTATTGTGTACCCGCTTCAGCCTATGAAGCCATGATGAAATTGATAGACGATCTGGCGTTATTAAAAGTGGTTAAGGACAGATTGCAGGAAGATTCGATTAAGGTTTCTTTGGATGAGTTATGAGCCTTCCTTCGCACAAAACCGCTACTTTATGTGCGTAAAATAACAGTCCTTACAAAAATTGTTATTAATCCGACTAGCCAAAAACTGCGACAAACAAAATATCCTCTTTAAATAACAACAAGTTATTTATCAAAAATGCTTTGGCACGGCCATTGCATTATCTTTAGTGCATTAAACACAAACGCACGTTCAAGAGGAGAATAATCATGGCATTACGTCAATGTGCTATATACGGTAAAGGTGGTATCGGTAAATCGACCACTACTCAAAATCTGGTTGCTGCTCTGGCAGAAGCTGGTAAAAAAGTGATGATAGTCGGTTGCGATCCTAAAGCTGACTCCACTCGTTTAATTCTACATGCAAAAGCTCAAAACTCCATCATGCAAATGGCTGCTGACGCAGGCAGCGTGGAAGATTTGGAATTGGAAGATGTGTTAAAAGTCGGTTATGGCGATGTGAAATGCGTTGAATCCGGCGGTCCAGAGCCAGGTGTAGGTTGTGCTGGCCGTGGTGTTATCACCGCGATCAACTTCCTGGAAGAGGAAGGCGCTTATACCGATGACCTTGATTTCGTATTCTACGATGTATTGGGTGACGTTGTGTGTGGTGGTTTCGCGATGCCTATCCGCGAAAACAAAGCGCAAGAAATTTACATCGTTTGCTCTGGCGAAATGATGGCGATGTACGCGGCTAATAACATTGCCAAAGGTATCGTTAAATACGCTAACTCAGGCAGCGTTCGTTTGGCTGGTTTGATCTGCAACTCACGTCAAACCGCTCGTGAAGACGAACTGATCATGGAATTGGCGAGTCAAATGGGTACGCAAATGATCCATTTCGTACCGCGTGATAACGTAGTACAACGTGCTGAAATTCGCCGTATGACCGTTATCGAGTACGAGCCAACTGCAAATCAAGCTAATGAGTATCGTTCATTGGCCAATAAAATCATCAACAACAAAAACTTGGTTATTCCAACTCCAATTACCATGGATGAACTGGAAGAACTGTTGATGAATTTTGGTTTGATGGATGCAGAAGACGAATCTGTAGTTGGTAAAGCTGCAGTAGAAGCATAAGAAGATTGTTTATGGTGGGTGGCTTTAGCGCCCACCATTTCACCCACCTTTTCCAAAATCTGGCGAGTCGGGAGATTACCCGCGGCCACAGGAGGATTACATCATGGCAGCCATGACAAGAGAAGAGACCGAAGCGCTGATTCAAGAAGTGCTGGAAGTCTATCCCGAAAAAGCTAAGAAAGATCGCGCCAAACATTTGGCGGTTAACGATAATACCTTGGATAAAGCGAATAAATGCATTACCTCAAACCGTAAATCCCTGCCTGGAACGATGACCATTCGTGGTTGTGCTTACGCGGGTTCAAAAGGGGTGGTATGGGGTCCTATCAAGGATATGATCCACATTTCACACGGCCCGGTTGGCTGTGGTCAATATTCCCGCGCGGGTCGCCGTAACTATTATGTTGGTACTACCGGCATTAATACCTTTGGCACCATGAACTTTACCTCTGATTTTACCGAGAAAGACATCGTATTCGGTGGTGATAAAAAACTCGCTAAAATTATTGATGAGATTGAAGTGTTATTCCCATTAAATAAAGGTATTTCAATTCAATCTGAATGCCCAATTGGTTTAATCGGCGACGACATCGAAGCGGTTTCCAAAGTTAAAAACAAAGAATACAACAAAACCATCGTGCCTGTGCGTTGCGAAGGTTTCCGCGGTGTATCTCAATCCTTAGGTCACCATATCGCCAATGACGCGATTCGCGATTGGGTACTGGATAAACGTGATGGTGACGACAGCTTTGCCGGCACACCTTACGATGTAGCCGTAATCGGTGACTATAACATCGGCGGCGATGCTTGGGCTTCCCGGACTTTGCTGGAAGAAATGGGCTTGCGCGTTGTAGCGCAATGGTCTGGTGATGGTACGATTGCTGAAATTGAAAACACCCCAAAAGTTAAATTGAATCTGATCCATTGCTACCGTTCAATGAACTACATTGCCCGGCATATGGAAGAAAAGTACAGCATTCCCTGGATTGAGTACAACTTCTTTGGACCAACCAAAATTGCCGAATCCTTGCGTAGAATTGCCGGTTATTTTGATGACACCATCAAAGAAGGTGCGGAGCGGGTTATTAAACGCTATGAAGCAGAATATAACGCCGTTATCGAAAAATATAAGCCACGCCTGCAAGGTAAACGCGTGATGCTGTATATCGGTGGTTTACGTCCACGCCATGTGATTGGCGCCTATGAAGATTTGGGCATGGAAGTGGTGGGAACCGGCTACGAGTTTGCTCATAACGACGATTATGATCGCACTATTAAAGAAATGGGCAACGCTACGCTGTTGTACGATGACGTAACCGGCTATGAATTTGAAGAGTTCGTCAAAAAAGTACAGCCAGATCTAGTGGGTTCCGGCGTCAAAGAAAAATACATTTTCCAAAAAATGGGTGTGCCGTTCCGGCAAATGCACTCCTGGGATTATTCCGGCCCATATCATGGCTATGATGGCTTTGCCATTTTTGCTCGCGATATGGATATGACCATCAATAACCCTTGCTGGAAAAATATCAGAGCGCCTTGGAAAACCCAAGTTGCAGAGAGTGAGCCAGTTAAGGCCGTTGCTTAACAGCAAATCCGGTGTTGGGTTGGAACAGCTTCCGACCCAACCAAACCGATCATCAATTCAGGTCGGGTTTGCTTCACTGCGATCCGGCGGTATACCTTTCCTTAATACGCCGTCCACAGATTAGTGGCGCGTCAGGAGATAATCATGAGCCAACAAGTCGACAATATCCAACCCAGTTATCCTTTATTTCGTAACGATGAATATAAGGACAATCTGGCCAACAAACGGGCGATGTACGAAGAGCGTCACCCTGATGACAAAATTGACGAAGTATTCCAATGGTCAACTACCAAGGAATATCAAGAATTAAATTTCAATCGTGAAGCTTTGACGGTTAATCCGGCAAAAGCCTGCCAACCTTTAGGGGCGGTGCTGTGCGCATTGGGATTTGAAAAAACCATGCCTTATGTGCATGGTTCGCAAGGTTGTGTTGCTTACTTCCGTACTTATTTTAACCGTCATTTTAAAGAGCCTATTTCTTGCGTTTCCGATTCCATGACCGAAGACGCAGCGGTATTCGGCGGGCAAAAAAATATGTTTGCCGGTTTGGAAAATGCTAAAGCTTTATATAAGCCGCTCATGATCGCCGTGTCCACCACCTGTATGGCCGAGGTTATTGGTGACGACCTGAACGCGTTTATCAATAACGCCAAAAAAGAAGGCTATATTGATCAGGATTATCCAGTACCGTATGCGCATACCCCAAGCTTTGTCGGCAGCCATACCACGGGCTGGGATAATATGTTTGAAGGTATAGCCCGCTACTTTACGCTGAACTTTATGGAAGGCAAAGAAGTTGGTTCTAACGGTAAAATCAATTTCGTACCGGGTTTTGAAACCTATCTGGGTAACTTTCGGGTGATTCATCGAATGATGAAAGAGATGGGGGTGGATTACACTCTGCTTAGCGATCCAACCGAAGTGCTGGATACCCCGGCGGATGGCGAGTTTAGGATGTATGCCGGCGGCACCACGATGGATGAAGTTAAAGATGCACCTAACGCCATTACTACCGTGTTGCTGCAACCTTGGCAAATGGAGAAAACCAAGAAATTTGTGCAAACCACATGGAAACATGACGTGCCAAAATTGGAAATTCCAATGGGCTTGGAATGGACCGATAATCTGTTGATGAAAATTTCAGAAATTACCGGGAAACCCATTCCGCGCTCGTTGGAAGTTGAACGTGGTCGTTTTGTCGATATGATCACCGACTCCCATGCTTGGTTGCACGGTAAAAAATTCGCGCTTTATGGCGATGCTGACTTTGCTTTAGGCATGACTAAATTCTTACTGGAATTGGGTGTGGAAGTAACTGATGTATTGGTCAATCAGGCTAACAAACGTTACAAAAAAGCTGTTGAAGAGGTTTTGAAAGCCTCGCCATACGGCCAAAATGGCACTGTGCATATCGGCAAAGACTTATGGCATTTCCGTTCCTTGATGTTTACCAACAAACCTGATTTTATGATCGGTAACTCGTATGGAAAATTCATTCAGCGCGACACCGTGCATAAAGGAGAAGAGTTTGAGGTGCCATTGATACGGATTGGTTTCCCCATTTTTGATCGCCATCATTTACATCGCATGACTACCTTAGGTTATGAAGGCGGCATGTATATGCTGACAACCTTGGTCAATGCGGTGTTGGAGCAACTGGATAAAGAAACCAGAGGCATGGGAACAACTGATTATAACTACGATTTAATTCGCTAGTTATTTTTATAAAATAGGGCGGGCTGTTGCTCGCCCTATCATTTTGTCTGGAGAATTCTATGCCTAGCGTAATGCTAAGAAAACGTGAAGATGGTAAACTGTTATTTTATGTCGCTAAAAAAGATTTGGAAGAGACCATCGAATCGCTGGAGTTTGATAGCCCTGATAAATGGGGTGGTGAAGTGGTTTTAGGCGACGGTTCACGTTATTTTTTTGAAGTATTGGATACTCCACCGAATATTCCCACAACTTTACAAGCAAAACGTTTATAAAATAAGGAGGCCATTATGGCTCTATATATAGTTGCCGAAGAATGTATTTCTTGCGGTGATTGTTTGCCGGTTTGTCCAACCGACTCCATTAAAGAAGGGCCGGTTGTTTTTGAAATCAGTAAAAAAACCTGTACCGAATGTAATGGCGATTTTGATGTGCCGCAATGTGTTAAAGTTTGTCCGATTGATAACTGCATTTTGCCTTTAGCGGCTTAGTCATTTGTTACGAAAATATCAGATGGATATTTCTTGTATATCGGCTTATCAGTTATTATCGTAAATAAATAGATTGCATAGAATGTGCCTATGTCAGGAGGCGCATCAATCGCGAAAGATGCGCTTCACGCTGTTCAGCACATCCTATAATATAGTTGGTTTGCAGACTAAAAAGTCGCGCGAAATAATTATCATTTATCAAGAATGAGTAGTGTTGTGCTGCTCATTCTTTTTCATCGTTTTTAGGCATGGTCTAAAACGAGTAGGCTTTGCACAGGAAAAAGCATTATGATTAACCCTGAACAATTACCGGAAATTGCCGCTAAGGTTGCCGAGCAGCCGCTAAATGAAGCGGTGATCAGCTCTTTACGTGCCGAATATCCAGGCATACATTTTACTTATTGTATGGAAGACGATATTTCCGGCCATGAACCTTTGTTGGCGTGTACCGGGTTTAATCTATATCTGGTAGATGGTCGTGAGCATTGTCTTTGTTTGACTCGCAATTACGAACATGCCACAGGTATTGTGATTGCTGAAGTCATTGATGACTGAAGATTGAGATATGAGCGGCCAGCAAAGTTCGGTTTCGCTACCTGTTGCCGATTGCCGTTTGTGTCCATTTCGCGGTAAAACTCTGTTAATGGGCCGTTGTATGCCCGGTGACACCTGTGTATTTGTTGAGAGCGGTCGACAAATCGACCGTTTTTTTCGGATGAATCCGGTCTATGCCGTCAATTATTTGCATGACAAATTCTGGGAGAGACGAGCTATTGCCGTGCGCTATGCACCACAAAAACTGCTGACAGAATTGATCGACGATGAGGATGAAGTGGTTAGGCGGGCGGTGGCTTATCGTTTACCGATTCAACAATTGTCGCGTTTACTCAACGATCCCGATAGAGAAGTTCGGATGACAGTTGCAGAACGGATTGATTTGCAAGAATTGGAACAATTGGCCGACGACCCCGATTACATTGTTCGTCTGACTGTGGCCAGACGACTACCGCCAGGGCGCTTATTTCGGTATATTAAGGACGAAGACTTACAGGTTCGTAAACGAGTGGCGCAGTACTTGCCGGAGGTTAGTCTAGGGCTGATGGCGGCAGATGATTCTGCTGATGTACGTCGTATTGTGGCTGAGCGTATGGCGGCTGAAGATGTAGTGGTTTTCCTCAATGATAGCGACTGGGTTGTTCGTTACACCGCCGCTTTAAAGGTTGATGCGGCATATCTGCCGGCATTAACCAACGATCCTGAACCCGATGTGCGTGAAGCGGTGCGCCAACGCTTGAATTCAATAACCGCAATGGATGCCGATCATGACTGACGCCCAACTCATCCTAGCTGGACAAGATATTACCGAATGTTGCAAAAAAATCATTCCTGGTCAAAACGATGATTTATTACTGCAAAAACTCCAAAAACTAATACCGGATTTTCCAGTCCATCTTGCTTATACGGGGGATGAATGGTATCGCTTGGGGGGGGTCGTGGATACCAGCGGCAAACGAATTGCCGGGGATTTAATCGAATGGGTGGAGCGTACCTTTATAGAATGCGGGCAAAATCTGCAAACTCTGATTGATTACACATTGGAACAAAAACTGATCGCGACGAAACAAACCGGCAAAACTTTGTGTTTTGTGGTGCAAACCGGTGCTCGTGCTGAAGACTTTACTTTGATTGAAATCGACAAAACCCATGAAGTCACCGATCGAATGCTGGTGGATGAAAATAATCCGCCAGAAGATTTAGAAGAGTTGATCGATCCTATGGTGCCATTTTGTATTGAAAGCTCCGGCTTAGGGCATTCGCGCTACACCTACAAGCGTAAAACCAATGTGAAGTTGTTTATGGAGGTGATCAATGAATATCATCCGGTTGAACATCCTGTACAGCGCTTTATGGATGATTGGAATCGAAGTAGCGCCGGTCAGAAAGTCCGCATGTCTAAAGACTGGATCATTCGCCCTTATCGACACACCGGTCGTTTTGGGGAGCAAATAGTCAATGTCGAAATTATCAATACACATACGGCGAATTTACCGCATCTGGAAGATTTTGCCGGTAAAAAGGGTAGCTCTCTCAGCAATTTGCTGACTCGCTTTGATAGACAGGCAGGCTATCCATTCGCCTGGTTTTTTTATATGGTGAAAGGTAAGCTGGTATCCACGCATAGTGCAGAATCTGTTTACCGCGATATTTCCGGGGATTATGCGTATTTGCCGGAGCGTGATGAAGCCATTTTACGAGATTGGATTGCTCAGCCTTACAATATCTAAACCTAATCAAGCTAATCTCTGTTACCATCCGGGGTGGTCAAACCCTTTAAGGATTTGATCACACTAAACGGCTGGGTTTTGTAGATTAACCTCAATACAGTACTCCGCTAAACAACATAAATGAGGTAATTGTGAGAGGCAAAAATGGATAAACTGACAGCACTTTCTTTAAGCATTGGCATACTGTCTGGTGTTGCAACCTTTTTAGCGGTAGGGCCTGCCGCTGGGGTGTTTTTTATATGGGCGGCAACCATTGCTTGGGCGGCTTACTTTTTGTTGGGCGCCAATAAAGAGGCTTTAATTAATACTATCGTTTGCGGTATTTTCGGTGTAGTAATGGCCTGGATTACCGCCGTGCTATTAATCGAGATTAACCCGGATGTAGCCCCCGGCTTTACAGTCATGGCCGCTGTTACCGTTGCAGTGGCGGTTGTCGTGTTGTGTCTGGCCGCAAGGATTCCACAATTTTCAGTTATTCCAGTCAGTGTGCTGGGCTATTCATCCACCTTTGCCTATTTATTGCAAACACCGGATAAATTGAGCCAAGAGGTGCTGTTGAACGCGTCTTTAGCCAATCCCTTATTGGTTATTTCGATCTCGTTTATTGTCGGTGCCTTGTTCGGTCAGCTTTCAGGTCAGTTGGCAGCTAAATGGACTAAAGAATAACGAGTTGGGCAGGTTACGAGGAGTGAGAATGGTAAGCGCAAAAGCAACGTGATTGCGCTTACCTCTATAACCCGCTCTTTTTGGATATTCGGTTGGTAGATCTTAAGGTTGGTGGGGTTCAATAAGCGGGTGACACATGGATAACCCGCCGTCTATCTACTATTGTTATTGCGGTAAGCCGTAACCATATTTTTCAATAATTTCTAACGCCGGAACAGTTTTTAAATATTCAAGTAGGGCAGTTGCAGCTGGATTTTCCGCGCCTTTTTTCAACAAAACTGCGTCTTGTCGTATCGGCTTGTATAAATCTTCAGGTACAATCCAAGCGGAACCTTGGGGTATTTTGCCGTTTTCGCTGACTTGAGATAGTGCAACAAAGCCCAGTTCGGCGTTGCCGGTGCTGATAAATTCATATGTTTGGGCAATGTTTTCACCTTGTACAAACAAAGGTTGAATTTTTTCAAGCAATCCTCTGTTTTTAAGCAGTTCTATGGCGGCAGCGCCATAGGGTGCCAGTTTAGGGTCGGCTATGGCCAGATGCTTGAATTTGCCGATGGTGAGTATCTCTCCTTCGCTATCCACATAATTAGCTGTACTCGACCATAACACCAATTTGCCTATAGCATAGGTAAAACGGCTGCCGGTGACTGCCAAACCAAGTTCTTCCAATTTAATAGGATTTTTTTCGTCCGCAGATAGGAATACATCAAATGGTGCGCCGTTTTCCAGTTGGGAGACAAATTTTCCAGATGCGCCGAAAGATAATTTAACGGTATGGCCGGTGGCTTTTTCGAATTCAGCCGCAATTTCATTCATCGGTTTAGTGAAATTGGCCGCTACAGCGACTAGAGTGTTGTCGGCATAGCTGACGGTACCGATTGAAATTAACCAAGCTGTAAGTATTAAATGTTTAAAGCGGATGTTGAGCATTTGTTTCTCCGATGAAATAAAAATTATATAACTATTCACCGTGGAATGGTCGCATCAATCCTCACGAAACCATTATCGGCAAAGCGCCTCCTAATGTCGGCACATCCTATTAACATTGCGGTATATCCTAATCCGCAAACAGAGGGCTGCTGGTTGCGTCGGGTGTGCCGAGATAGTAATAGCCGTCGCCATGATTAACGACACGTTGATAGGGTAAAGCGTCCAATTCCGCAATATAGACAATAGCATGAGTTTTAATCAGGCAATAGACGGTGTCGCCTTCTTGTAAGGCCATATTTCGATAGGCGCCGGGGGTAATTTCAACCAGCAGAGTACCGCCGCAATCCACTTGCACGATTAGGCTGTCACCACTGGGAATCAATGCGCAGATTCGGCCTTTTATTTGATTCTGAATCGAAATGCCTTCTATATAGCTGCGCGATAATACAATGTCATTGGCTCGGAGTGAAACCTGAGTTTGACTGCCTATCGTCAATTGCGGGCGTAAAGGTAAAGCCAACGGCAAACCAAAACTGTCAGCCATGCTGCACCCAGAGTGTTTATCATGCAGGCGGATAGTCACAGGCAGAATATTGTCGATTTGACGGATACCTAAATAGCTTAAAATACCCTGTTGTTTGGCCACCTCCCTCAGTGAGCCGCTACGCAACACTTTGCCCTGTTCCAGTAGAATTAAACGGTCCGTTAAATCCAGAATTTCGCCCAGCGATTGGCTGGCATACATCACCGGTAAGCCGAATTCATCCTGTAAGCGTTTTAAAATGGGCAATAATTGGGCTCGGTAACCGTTACCAATAGCGGCAAATGTCTCGTCAAGCAGTAATATTTTGGGTGATTTTAGTAAGGAGCGGGCCAGAGCAACGCGTTGCCGTTCACTGGCTGATAGCTGTTCTATGGTTTGGTCGAGAGTGGCGCCCAGCTCCAGCAGACCAATTAAATAATCCAGTTTAAACAGGCGGCGCTGTTTTAAGGTGCGATTATAAGCTGAGTTTAGATTGTCACGCACTGTTTCAGTCGAGTCTGCACAATCAATTTGCAAAACAGCGCCTACCGGACGTTGTTCGCGCGGCATGACTATGCCTTTACGACTATCGAATAAGATCTTGCCATCTAAGATGATATGTCCGCTTTGCGGCTGCATAGTGCCGGCAATCAAGTTTAGAATGGTGCTTTTTCCGGCGCCGGATTTGCCGAATAAACCGACGCTGGTATCGCTGACAGACAACTGCGTGGTTAGATCAAAATGACCACGACGCAGTTTTACGTTCATATCCAAAAGCATTATGGATTACCCCTCACGAGGCCGCCTGGCTACGAATTATGAAATTCAGCAGCCAAGCGGCGGGAAAATTAACTTGGCACAGCCAGTAGTACTGCGCTTGCTTTAAACACCGCAGTGGCAGCTTGGCCTTTACGCAAGCCTAGTGTTTCTACACTATCGTTAGTGACAGTAGCGGCAATTTTTTCGCCGCCGGTTAACTCAATATCAACTTCAGCGTTGACCGGGCCGTGCTTGATTTCGGTAACGGTACCCAGCAATTGATTACGGGCCGAGATTTTATAGCCGCCGAAATCAGCGACGACGATAATTTGCGGTGCTTTGATCAAAGCGATTACATTAAGACCAGCGGTAATGGCCAGTGTTTCTACGGAGTCTTTAGTCACCGAGGCGACTATCGTTTCGCCACCGGTTAAGCTAACATGGACTTCAGCATTAACGGCACCGATACGTACTTCGGTAACGGTTCCGGGAAATTGATTACGTGCACTTGTTTTCATAATAAATACCTGTTTGCTTGCTTATAAGAAGCACTATCATAACATCCGGTTAAAATTTACTCTCAACGCTATAGGGAAATTAGGATAATTTGTAAATCCATGCCCAGTAATTGATAAGTTATACAAAGCAGCAGTGAAAATCATATATGCCTAGTGTCGATTGCGTTAAACTGTACCGCCGATGAGGCAAGAAAACGGCTCAACGATTGATTAAGCAAAGTAAATTGATTAGTAGTATATTTCGTTATGTTTAAATGTAAACAACGGATTTTAAAAATAGACTGTTTCCATAATTGAAATAATAGTGAATTGCTCTCTGTGTAGGGTGGGCACACCGTTTGTGCCCAAGCGGAGTAGCAGACAAACCCTAAAAATAATAGACTAGGCTATAAGATGTGTCGATGATAGCAGGCGCATCGACCGCGAAAGATGCGCTTCACGCCGTTCAGCACATCGGATAACAGCTTGTGTCAAATTTTAAAAAATAAAAAAAAGAGGCGATATGCAAAAAAAAGCGCATGACAACAGAGCTTCTGCATGGGTACAGGGAGAAATAAGACTGGCTGGCGCCTTGGATAGTAGGATGATTAGCCTGTTAAGGGCAATTGATCAAAGCGGTTCAATTAATCAGGCGGCTAAGCAAACTGGCCTTAGCTATAAAGGTGCTTGGCAAATGATAGAGCGAGCCAATAACTTTTCGCCAAAAGCCTTGATCAGCACAGCAACTGGCGGATTTAAAGGCGGAGGCACGAGTTTAACCGTGGCCGGCCGTGCTTTGCTGAAGCTGTTTGATCAACTGGAAGAGCAGCATAGTCAATTTTTGCAGCAAATTAATCGCAGTCTGGAGGCGGACACCGATATGTTATTGCTGCTGAAACCATTAACTATCAAAACTAGCGCGACTAACCAGTTGTTCGGTATCATCTCGGCTATTCAACTCGGCGCAATTAATGCGGAAGTGTTTGTGGCGCTGAAGGGTGGGGAACGCGTGGTGGTGTCCTTGATGCTGGATGAGCTGAATTCGCTGACGCTGGCCGTCGGTAGCGACGTCTTGCTGCTGATTAATAGTACCGATATCAGCATCATTACCGAGTCTGAGGGCTATAGCTTGTCAGCGCGTAATATCCTGCCGGGCAGCGTCATCCGTGTACAACAGGATGCGGTGGATTCCGAGGTGATTATCCGCTTGCCGGGTGACGATACCTTGGTCGCAATGGTGACCCAGGTCAGTACTGAGGCGCTGGGTTTACATCCTGGTGTTTCAGTCAAAGCGGTATTTAAAAGTAATGCCGTCATGCTGGCTGCCATTTCAAATGCGTAGGTTGGGGCGGTTTTTACATGGCAGGTTCACAGGTGTTTTGATATTCTCAGGGTGCTATACTTGCCACATTCATAATTTCCCCTCAACTTGATGCACCGTCTTTATCCCGAAATCAGCCCCTTCCATACTTTCTTGCTGGATACAGACAGCATCCATCAGGTCTATGTTGAACAATCCGGGAATCCGGCCGGGATTCCGGCAGTGTTTTTGCATGGTGGCCCCTGTTCCGGCTGCAAGCCCGACCATCGACGGTTTTTTAATCCTGAACGATACCATATTATTTTGTTTGATCAGCGCGGCTGTGGGCGTTCGCTGCCTTTCGGCGAGTTGCAAAACAATACCACTCAGGACTTACTGACAGATTTGGAACGCATTCGCCAACAGCTGGGTTTTCGTCAATGGCTATTGTTTGGTGGTTCCTGGGGGGGTACTTTGGCGCTGCTGTATGCCCAGCAATACCCTGACAGAGTTCTGGGGATGATATTACGAGGGATATTCTTGGCGCGTCAAGCCGATATGGAGTGGTTTTTAGGCAATGGCGTCAATCACATTTATCCGCAGCAATGGTTTGAGTTGAAAAACAGCCTGCCGATGTCTCAAAACCATGATATAGCGCGTAGCTTGTATGCGGCAGTTTTTGGCGAGGACGAAGCCCTTGCCAAGCTTGTCGCTAAGCAATGGCAACGATGGGGTGGTTTGGTGGCCTTGGGCAATGCCTTTTGCCCGGATGATAAGCCTGTTTCCGCTCAGGATTTGCAACAGGTTAAGATGGAATTACATTACGCTAAGAACGACTACTTTATCGAGGAAAATCAAATCTTAGCGAATTGTGAGACATTGCAAGACATTCCTGCCGTTATTATTCACGGTCAAAATGATCTAACCTGTCCGCTGGAAAGCGGCTGGCTATTGCATCAGGCTTTGCCGGAATCAGGTTTCATGGTGTTGCCTAATGCCGGACATATCGCCGGCGGCGAGGAGATGATAGCCGCACTGGTGTCAGCGACCGACCTGATGGCCGAACTTTTATAAGGCAGGCAAACATGAAGTCTAAAAAACGGCTGGTGATCGCGATGACCGGCGCTACCGGAGCCATCTACGGGGTGCGGATGCTGCAAGTGTTACAGCAACAAGCAGACTGGGAATCGCATCTGGTGATTTCTTCAGCAGGATTGGTTAATCTTAAATACGAACTGGATATGGAGCGTAGCGCACTGTATGCGCTGGCCGATGTGACGTACGGTATCAACGACATTGCCGCAGCTATTGCCAGTGGCTCCTTTAAAACCGAAGGGATCATCGTTGCGCCTTGCTCCATGAAAACTTTGGCGGCAATTGCCCACGGTTTTGGCGACAATTTAATCTCCCGCTCTGCCGATGTGGCTTTGAAAGAGCGTCGCAAAACGGTTTTGGTGCCACGGGAAACCCCGTTAAATCTGGCTCATATCCGCAATATGGCGGCAGTCACCGAGATGGGGGGCATTATTTATCCGCCGATGCCGGCGTTCTATCACAAAACCGATTCAGTTTCTGCTTTGGTGGACGAGGGCGTGGGCAGAATTCTGGATATGTTTGGCGTAGACGCCACAGACCTGTATCGGCCCTGGCAGGGTTTGGCGGCTGCGGAAAAATAGCGATCTTTACCTTACTCCTCCGCTCCAAAACACTGTGAATAATCTTTGCATACCTCACAGGACGGCGCCCGGCAAACATAAATACCTTCTGCTTCACACAGTTGTTTGTAGAGAAATTTTTTCCACTTCATATCTTTATGGTTAAGCGCTTTCATTTCGGGAAAATATTGAGTCAGCATATCCGATAAATCCTGACGGCTCCATAAGCCCAGATCCTGCCATAAATGATTACTGCCTAAACAGGCAGCAACCAATAAGCCAATCAACCATTCACTGTATTCGTTTTCTGCTGCGGCATAACGGCGTAAATACTGCTCCAAATCCTGTTTTTCCAGCATTCGGCTAAAATCGGCGGTTTTGGCTGAGTAGGCTTTGCCGGATAAAGGATAACCAGGAAAACATAGTCGCATTAACCGCTGAAACTGCATGGGCTGCAAGCCCAGATGATCGGGTAAATCCCCTTCACCCTCTTCCCAGCTGGCAATAATTTGCGCCAGCCAGACGTTTTTGGACGCCTGGCCGGCACAGGCCATCAGTTCGTCGAATCGTTGTTGACGCGACATATCCAAAGACACAAACTGAGTCGTGTGATCGCACTTCATCGTTAGTCCGCAATTCATAGAGCAAACTCCTGGCGCTATTGGTTTTAAATCCGGTTAGTACTCAACCCGGATATCTTCATCTCTGACGATCATCTGGCAAGCCAGTCGCCAATCGCAAGGCAAATCGTCAACTATCATTTTTTCCAGCTCTTCGGCGGTTGCTTTGCCTACCTGTTTGAGTATATCTTTTTCCTTTTCAGTCAGTGGGCCGCCCATGCGCTGATTTTTTTTGTCTATACTGGTCACTTTAACCAGACAGGTACCACAGTCACCATCTTCACACTCAAACTGGATGGGAATTTTGTTTTCTAATGCCAGTTTCAGTAAAGTCTGAGTGTGGCTGCCGGCCACCGCGTAAACGGTTTTATCCCGATATTCGGGACTGGTAAATGTCACTAAAGCCATGATGCCTCCTCGGTTCTTATACCGGCTTGACGGAAATTTTTCCGCCCAGCACTTGCGCCTGGCAAGCCAGACGATTATGTTTGCCTGCCATGTTTTCCCGTAATATTTTGTCTTCCAGTACGGAAGGTTCGGTTAGATGATTCCAGCCTTCGGTTACTTTCATAATGCAGGTGCCGCAATCGCCTTCACGACAGCCATAGGTAATGCCTGAACCGACTTTCTCGGAAACCTCAATAACCCGCGTACCGGCGGGAACTGTAACGGTGACGTTTATATCTTCAAATGTAATGGTCGCTTTGGCCATTGAAAAACTCCTTAAGGTATGGATATATAATCTCGGCAGCCTCTAATCTGAGGACTCCCGGTTTGGAATCTTGAGATTCCCGATTGGCATTGCCCGGTGGACAACGCATGTACCGAGTCATCCGTGAATCGGTCTGCTCGCACAGCTAACAAGGAGGGTGGACTTATCGTTTTAAGCCAAATCGGCAAAATTGACGATTTTTGCCGCCCTTAACCCCATTAACTCTTGCGCCAGTTCCAGCCCAAATGCTCGACATTCTAGAATCTCGTCATCGGTGGGAATTAATTTGACTCGTAAACCCGGAATGGGTACCCGCAATTTCAAGCCGCGCAACCGATCTTCCACCAGCCTTACCCCTTCGCCGGTCCAGCCGTAAGAGCCAAATACACCGCCTAGCTTGGACTTAAGATTAACCACGGTTAAGGATGACAATAAATCCCATATCGGCTTTACTGCATCGCCATTGATGGTCGGAGTACCCAGAATTAAACCATCGGCTTCTTCAATTAAATCGACAAACGGCGCTACCTCTCCACCCTCCAGGTCGTACAAGGACACCCGTACATCATCTACTTGTAACGCGCCTTGATAGATGGCTTCGGCCATTCGCCGAGTATTACCGTAAGAACTAATGTAAAAAATCAGCAGCGTCTTTTGCTGTGGACTTAACTCACTATGCAGTGCAGGGGTAGAAAGTTGTTGATAGCGGAGTATGTAGCGATCCGGTCTATCACGTAAAATCGGGCCGTGGCTTGGGGCAATTAACGATAAAGGTAACGGTTGGATTAATTCTAAAGCCCGCAGCACATACTCTTTAAAAGGCCGCATGATGTGAGCGTAATAATATTCGAAGGAAAAACGAAAATCGCCAACCTGATCGTTAAATATTCGGTTGTCGCAAAAATGGCAACCAAACACATCACCGGAAAACAAGATGTTTTCTTCCGGTGAATAAGTGCATTGGGTATCCGGCCAGTGTAGATAAGGTGTATGCAGAAACTGTAAGGAGCGGTCACCTAACGATACGCTGTCGCCAGTCAGTACCGGGGTGAAGCTGAGTTCATTCTGCTTTAACAAGCCCTTTAACATTGATTGGGCTTTCTGGGAGATAAACAATTGTGCTTGCGGCGCACGTTTCATCAGTTCCGGCAAGGCACCGGTATGATCCGGCTCCAGATGGTTGAGGACGATGACTTTAATTTCCGCATAGTCGGCAACGCTTTCTAATCGTGCAAAAAAATCAGCAGCAAAACCTTCTTTTACCGTATCGATAATGGCCACGCCTGCGCTGCCGCGTATCAGATAAGCGTTATAGGTTGTGCCGTTGGCTGTCTTTAGAATAATATCGAAAGTTCTTAAGTTGGGATCGAGCGCACCTATCCAATGCACCCGCTCGGAAACAGCCACCGCCAGTGGTAAGCCGTTGTCGTCCACCAGCTTTAAGCTGTTCATGGTTTGCAAGCCTGTTTATCGAGTGGTCTGGTGCATGTTTCCAGATCTGACGAGGCCTTATCTGCTGACAAATTCAGCCAGGTGGTGATGGTTTCCGCATCAAACCCTGCCCGCCGTCGGCCATCTATTTCCAACAAAGGTCTCCGTATCAAAATAGGAGAAGCAACCATTAAGTCCAGAGCTTGCTGTTCGGTCAATTGTGCTGGGTCGATTTCCTCGTATTTGATGGCCGGCGCACTTTTGTTAAACCATTCCACTACCGGAGTATCGCCAAAAAACGTCCGCAATTTCTCCGGTTGCTCCTGCCAAGCCTGTTTTAACAGATCATAAACGATCAAGGTATAACCCGCTTGGCTGAGCAACTGTTTTTGCCGGGTGTTATTGGCACATCCCGGCTTTTCATAGAAATGTATTGTTGCCATACTGCTTAATGCGCTTGTAGTTCTGCCATCGCCTCAGCCATTTTTTCCGGTGGAATACCGGTTAGCGAGCCGGGTGGGTTTATCGGTACATTAAAGGCGTCAAGGATTGCGCCTTCAATTGGACAGATGCTGGCACATTGCGCTTCTTTGTAATCTCCTTCGCACTCGGTGCATTTTTTTGGGTTAATCAAAAAATGGGGTTTAGCTTCGTATATGGCTTTACTGGGACATAAGGGCTCACAAGCAAAACAATTCACACAGCTTTCAATAATTTTTAAGGCCATCACTTGCCCCCTTACGCGCTGGCGCGTTGCTCTTCATGCACATCATCCAGCTTGCCGGCAGTAGCCATTTCCTTGTAAACCGCCATCACCGCTTGCTCGATAGGCTCCATCGCATGTTCTCCATTGGGCGCAATGCCGGCTTGTTCCAGCATTTCCCACGGTTCGTAACCCACCTTAGAGCACAATACCGCTTCACAGCCTTCCAAGGTACGAATGGTGCGTTGCAATGCTGTTTCAGCGTCGCCACAGCTACTGTCGCCGCTGCAATATAGATCGGTTTTGCGATGGCTGATAAACCGTACGCCTTCGGGTGAGGCTTCGTAGATCAAAAATTCTTTAGCATGTCCAAAGTGCATGTTGATTAAGCCTTGGCCACTGGTAGCTACCGCCATCAGTACTGGTCTGGTGGTCAGTTTTTCTTCGGCGGCAAATTGCTCGGCCGCTTCAACTTTGGCGTTGCGTTTGCTGTTCATTTCTTCGGCAATGGCTTGGTGGATAACCTTGCGTTTCTCCATGGCCGCCTGATAATCGATTTCCATCTCTTCGATTTTGTCCATGGTAAATTCATCACCGCGATCTTCACCCAGTAAACCGACAGCATCGGCACGGCATTGACGGCAATGGCGCATCATGTTCATATCGCCTGAGCAACTGTCTTGCAACGCTTGTAATTCCAATGCAGTAGGCCCGCGTTGTCCCATTACGCCATAGAAAGTACCGTGTTCGGCTTCGGCAATCAGTGGCATAACATTATGTAGAAATGCCCCCTTGGCTTTGACGATTTTGCTGACTTCTGCCAAATGCTGATCATTGACGCCCGGAATCATCACAGAATTGACCTTAACCAAAATGCCTTTGGCCACCAGCATTTCTAAGCCTTTTTGCTGCTGTTCGATTAAAATCTTAGCCGCTTTTTTGCCTTTGATTCGGCGGTTTTCCCAAAATATCCAGGGATAAATCTTCGCGCCGACTTCAGGATCAACGCAGTTAATGGTAATGGTAACGTGATCTATATTATGTTTAGACAATTCTTCGACCGAATCCGGCAATGCTAAACCATTGGTTGACACGCATAATTTAATATCCGGTGCTTCTTGACTGAGTCGACGGAAGGTTTCGAAAGTGCGTTCTGGATTGGCTAATGGATCGCCAGGGCCGGCAATTCCCAATACCGTCATTTGCGGAATATTGGCAGCCACCGCCATGGTTTTTTTCACAGCTTGATCCGGTGTCAATAGCTCGGAAACCACGCCGGGGCGAGATTCATTGGCGCAATCGTATTTACGGTTGCAGTAATGGCATTGAATATTACAGGCTGGCGCTACAGCCACATGCATCCGGGCAAAGTAATGGTGCGCATCTTCTGAATAACAGGGATGGTTTTGTACCTTTTCCCTGATTTCATCTGATAAATGATTTAATTGATCGTCGGTTGATCCACAAGAACCGGCGGAACAGCCACCTTGGGCGGCAGGTTGATCGTTTAAGACTGGCAATTCCATGAAACTCTCCTCACTTGTTGGGTTGGTTAATAGTGAGATAGCACAGGCCGTGCCAGTTATTTGTTTTTCTTATGTCGATGATTTAAAAGGGGATTTATTTTGTCAAACGTTTGGATGTCGGAATTATCACAAGTTTGTGTTCGTAACGGAACAATGAAGGGATGGTAAGCAGAATGGAAATGAAGGATAAGGCACAATTATCCTAGAATCAGCAGTTGACCGCTCATTTACTATCGTAAGGGCTTGTCGTCACTGGAAAAAATGGGCCTGAACGGAATAACCCAAAGAGTGGGAGTGCTCTAATGCCTTATCGCGACTGGAAAAGATAGCCATCAAGAAATCACCCCAAGAGATATAGGGCCGACTCTACGTGGTGGGCTCATGCTGACTAGATAGCGGAAAATATCTGTAGGTGAATAGCCTATGTCAATCAGCCCTTAGTTTATACCGCCCGTCGGCGTTGTACCTGCTGTGGATCGGCGGTAATTTTTCGGTAAATTTCCACTCTATCGCCATCTTTGACAATAGCGTCCAATTTGGCAATTTTGCCGAAAATACCGACTTTTTGATTTTCAAGATCTATTTCGGGATATTGTGTTAACAGTCCTGATAGCTCAATGGCTTCCGCAATGGTGCTACCTTCCGGCACGTCCAGTCTTAACCAGATTTGCCGGTCTGCTTGTGCATAACAGACCCCTACATTCATAGCTCACCTCCGGTGACGGCGCTTTCTGGAATGACATCTGGTACGATATCGGTAACAGGGTGCGCTGCCGAGCGTAACTTGCCATCCAGCAGCCGCTTGGCGGCGACTAAAAAACCCAGCACGATAAAGCCACCGGGTGGTAGTGCCGTTAATAAAAAGCCTTTGTAATCGTGAATAATAGTGGTTTCCAGAAATCTAAAGCCTTCACCCAGTAATACGGAGGCATTAGCAAATAAAGTACCTTGCGAGGTGATTTCTCTAGCAGCGCCCAACACCACCATTACTAGTGTAAAACCGGCCCCCATCATTAGGCCATCCCACATGGATGGTAATACCGGTTGCTTGGAAGCAAATGCCTCTGCACGACCCAGTATTACGCAATTGGTGACAATCAGCGGTATAAATAGCCCCAACACCTTGTGTAATTCATGCATCCAGGCATTGAGAAAAATGTCCACCAGCGTTACCAGTGCGGCAATGAGCAGCACAAAAATTGGAATACGGATTTCTGGCGGTATTAAATGACGGCTGACCGATACTGCTGCATTGGAAGCCAGCATAACCGCCATCGTTGCCAAGCCCATGCCAAGCCCGTTGGTGGCGGTGCCTGTTACCGCCAACAAGGGGCAGAGTGCCAGATTTTGAGTAAGAACAACATTGTTGTCCCATAAGCCGTCGCGAGCGATTTTTCGATAAGGAGTAGAAAATAATATCGATAAATTCATGATAGATTCTCCTGAAAATAGGATGGGCTAAAAATTGGCAAACTATTTAGCCGCTAACAGCTCGGCCTGATGGTTTTTATAAAAGTCCAGTCCACGGCGAATGGCTTGCACCACTTTTCTGGGGGTGATGGTGGCGCCGCTGAATTGATCGAATACACCGCCGTCTTTTTTGACTGTCCATTGTTCCACCGTCAGGTTATCCAGCGATTTGCCGTTAAACGCTAATATCCATTTCGATTTACTGATTTCTATCTTGTCGCCAAGTCCTGGTGTCTCCACATGCGCGATGACCCTAACTCCTAAAATTTCGCCGTTGCGGTCTATCCCCATCACCAGACTGATAGGGCCGGCATAACCATCCGGGGCGATAAATTTAAAACAGACGGCAGTCACTTCACCGTGTTTTTTTGCCAGGTAAACTTCAGTTTGTTCGGCGCCGAGTTTGGCGGCGGCGGAATCAATCAATACAGTATCTGCCAGTAGATTGTTGTCATGTAATTGCGCTGGAACCACTTGTTCCAGATTGGCTTGCAGGTCTTCCTGCAATCTGTGTTGAATCACACCGCGCGTTGCCAGATCTGCCAATCCCAGCAAAATAGCGGCCAGCAAAGCAAATCCAGCCAGTACTCCAGCCTGAAACTGTAATTGTGGACGCAGCTTATCCAGATTAGTCGGCTCTAACCATACCGCTAGTTGTTGTCGGGCAAGCTGAATAAAATGCATCACCTTTCCTATTAGCGGTTTCTCAGGTTTTGAATTCATTTTCAGTCTCAGGGGTTGGAAATATCGAGCGGTTTACCATTACGATAGCGGCCATAAATTCTGGGACGAATATAATGATCGATCAGTGGTGTAAGCGCATTCATCAACAATACGGCAAAACCCGTACCCTCAGGGTAACCACCCCAGGAACGAATGATGAAAATCAATAAGCCGCAACCTGCGCCAAAAATCAATTTTCCTAATGGTGTATTGGGTGAAGTGACATAATCGGTGGCGATGAAAAATGCTACTAGCATTAGTGCCCCGGAGTTTAAATGCACCCAAGGACTTAAATAATGCGTCTCGTCGAGCAAATGAAAAAAAGTCGACAATACCAGCATGGTTCCCAACAATGAGACCGGAATGTACCACTGAATAATGTTTTTTCGTAGCAGACCGATCCCGCCCATCACCAATAAAATAGTGGATGTTTCGCCCAGACTACCTCGCTCCCAACCAAGCAAAGCCAAAAAGCCGGAATAATCCGCCAAACTGCCGGGCAAGTTTAAATTCTGTGAAAAACCGGTTTTTACCATGCCTAAGGTGGTGGCTCCGGTCACCGCGTCGGGATGATCCAGGCCGGTAAAAGTTAAAGCTAAACTTTCTATCACGCCGGGTCCGGTAAACAAAGGTGTGACATTAACCCAAGTGGTCATTTCAATCGGAAATGAAATCAGTAAGGCTACCCGTGCCAACATAGCTGGATTAAAAGGGTTTTGCCCTAAACCTCCATAGACTTGTTTGCCTAAAACGATAGCAATCGCTGCACCCGTTACCCCAATCCACCAAGGAGCCCACGGTGGCAAGGTCATGGCTACCAACAGGCCGGTCAAGATGGCTGAGCCATCCCGGAGCTGCGGCTGGGCAGCTACACCCTTTAGTTTTAGGCAAACAGCTTCAAAAAACATAGCTGACAGTACGGTAATCAGCAACAGGTATAAGGCGGGCCAGCCGAATAGCAGCACACCAAATCCCGTTGCCGGTAGCAGGGCTATAATAACCTGGCGCATGATTTGGTCTACGCGCCGAGTGGCGACAACGTGAGGGCCGCTAATCAATTTTTTTTTCATGCGGATTCCTCTACAGCTTTCTGTTTTTGGGCGGCTTGCGCAGCAGCTCTTGCGGCGCGTGCTTCCTGGGCTCGTTGCGCTTCAGCTTCCGCTTCCAGACGAATTTTTTCCATTCGCCGATTACGGTCATCCATCAGTCGTTTGGTTTGTTCAGCTTTGTGGTCAGCTTGTTGACGTTTTACTAGTTCTCCTGATGCAAATTTAAAATAATGCACCAGCGGTATATTAGATGGGCAAATGTAAGAACAGCTGCCACAGCTGATGCAATCTTTTAGACCTAAATCGACAGCGGCATCTAATTGATTCGCGCGAATCCGACTGGCCATTTCCAGCGGCAGTAAACCGACAGGACAAACGGTGACACAGCTGGAACAACGAATACAGGCCTGGGTTTGCGGTTCTGCTATTTCTTCGTGAGATAAGGCCAGGATGCCGTTGCAAGCTTTCACCACCGGCACATCGGCATGAGGCAGGGCATCGCCCATCATGGGGCCACCCATGACTAGTCTAGCCATTTGGGTTTTGTCCAGGCCGCAAAATTCCAACACTTCAGACATTAGTACGCCAATCGGTACTTCCACATTGGCGGGGCGCGCAATCGCATTGCCGGAAACTGTGACAACCCTGCTGATTAAAGGCTGTCCCAAACAAATTGCTTTATAAACAGCATAAGCGGTGGAGACATTGTGGATGACTACGCCAACATCAGTAGCACGTCCATCTGCGGGAATTTCTACGCCGGTTAGATAACGCAGCATTTGCCGATCCCAACCCATTGGATAACGGGTCGGCACTTGTTCAACCCGGATAAAGCTATACTCACGGGAGGCCGTTTGCATCGCTTGAAATGCTGTCGGCTTATTGTCTTCAATACCGATTATTGCTTGGGGGGCCTCCATACCGCGCAGCATTAAGCGAATACCGCTGACTATCTCGGCTGCCCGTTCCTGCATCATCCTGTCATCACAGGTTAAATAGGGTTCGCATTCACCGGCATTAATCAATAAAGTGTGTATATTATTTTTTCGGCCTAGATTCAGTTTAACTGCCGAAGGAAAAACCGCGCCACCTAAGCCTACCACGCCGGCACCGCCAACCCGTGAACAAATTTCTTCAGGCTCCAGTTGGAAAGGATCTTCAGGCGGAAAACTTTTCAGCCATTGATCTTGCCCATCGCTTTCGATGACCACGGTGCGCACTGGTAAGGCAGAAGGATGAGGGGCTGGAAAATCCTTAACATCAATAATGACACCCGATGTTGGTGCATGAATCGGCGCTGAAATGGTGCCTTGACTATAGGCTAATAGTTGTCCTTTTAATACGCTTTCACCCACTTTTACGACGGGTTCAGCGGGTTTACCGACATGTTGCTGCACCGGGATATACAGCTTTTTCGGCATTGGAAAAACTGTGACAATTTCATGCCCGGTTGTGGTTTGTTTACGCTCTTCGGCATGAATGCCGCCGCGCAGTCTTGGATTTTCTAGAAATGTCAGCATCATGATTCTCCTTAGGCGGCTAGCGGTTTAGGCCAGCGCCAGTTGCGCAGCGTCACTTCAATAGGGTGCATTTGCAGGCATTCTGTCGGGCAAACCGCTACGCATTTTTTGCAGCCTATGCAGGCATCGGCGACAACGGCATGAATTTGTTTGGGGGCGCCGACTATGGCATCTGTAGGGCACACCTTAAAGCAACGGGTGCAACCGGTACAAGTTTCTTCACTGACACGCGCCACCATGATTTCTTGATCTTGAGCATTGCTTAAATCAACATCCACGCCCAGTAGTTTGGCCAATTGTTCAACCAGTGCCGAGCCACCCGGTGGACAAAGTGTCACCGGTGCAGCCCCTGAAACCAACGCTTCTGCGGCAGGTCGGCAGCCTGGAAAACCGCATTGCCCACATTGTGAACCCGGCATTAATTCTTCAATACGTTCGACTAATGGATCAGATTCCACTTTAAGATATTTGGCGGCAATTCCTAGACTTAAGCCCAACAATAGCCCCAATGCGGTCAAAATCACAATTGCAGATAAAACATACATACTGTGCGCCTCTTATTTGCTGTAAAGTCCGGCGAATCCCATAAACGCCAGCGATAGAATACCGGCGGTTATAAAAGCAATCGGTGTTCCTGAAAAAAGTGCCGGCACCGCCATGAACGCCAGACGTTCACGCAGGCCGGCAAAGAGCACCATCACCAAGGTAAAACCCAATGCCGAACCAAAGCCGAATAATAAACTTTGGACGAAGTTATATTTTTCCTGAATATTCAGTAAAGCCACGCCCAAAACAGCGCAGTTGGTCGTGATTAACGGCAGGAAAATGCCTAATACCTGATACAGTACTGGGCTGGTTTTATGAATCACCATCTCGGTGAACTGCACCACTGCCGCGATCACCAGAATAAATCCCAAGACCCTTAGAAAACCGATGTCATAAGGAATCAGCAGGTGATGTTCCATTACCCAGCTGGCAGCCGAGGCTAAAGTCAAAACAAAAGTAGTCGCCATCCCCATGCCCAATGCAGTGTCGAGCTTGTTAGACACGCCCATAAACGGACATAAACCTAAAAACTTGACTAGCACCACATTGTTGACTAGCGCCGTACCCATAATCAGAAGGAAATATTCACTCATAGTCTTAATCCGGTATTTTGACTACAATCCAGCATCATTTGTGCCAATAGCCAAAAACAAACCGGCAGTGACCGGTTTCTGCCACATTACGCCAATTTTGGTGCGGTTTATTCTGTGCTAAAAAACACAGAGCCCCTCAAGCCTGCTTTGAATTGTTGTAAAGCTTACAAGTGCCCTAGCAAAAGACGTTATTGACTACCATTTTATTAAGTGGGTTAGCGAGAAAATTTAATTTTTAACTGACATTACAAGCTCGCGGCTACCTACAACAATGTTCAGCCCCTTGGTTTTGCTATTCCCCTTTGAAAAAGTAGGATTTCTTAACTAGTAGTCTAGTAGTCCACCAATCTATTTTTGATGGGTAAGGTTGATCTGATGCCAGGGCATTCTGTCAGAGGTTTAGGAGGCATGGATGGCTATTTGCTCCTGCAATAGCCGCATTCACCACTTCCCTGTGGCTCAGCCGACTCAAGCCTACAGGGATGTATTTACGGCATCCTCTGACAGAATGCCCCGGCATCAGATGCGTAGCTATTAGTCGTCATTATAAGTTTGGCGGACTACTAGCAATGTCCAGTCTTTCTTTGCCTTGCTCTGCTGCTGAATACTGATACCCGTGGTTTTCATGTCGGAATGTCGGTAGCATCAGTCAGCCTGTTACAATAAATTCTGGCGTCTAAATTGCATGTAATATAATACTGTGACCTCCTATAGAGAAATGCCGGCTATGACCAACCCGATACCCGATTATCTGCTCACCGAGATAGATGTTGAAACGGCCAAACTATTGATGGCGTCTAAAGCGCCGGATGATGCTGTTGTCACGCCGACAAACACGAAGGGAAAGCAAAGTAATAATTTACCGCTGTCTTTATTCGTCAAAGCGGTTGAGCAAGCGCCGGTGGCCATTTCCATAACGGATAAGAAAGCCAATATCCTTTATATAAACGATGCTTTTACCACGGTGACCGGCTACAAAGCTTCGGAAATTCTGGGTGCCAATGAATCCAAACTTTCCGATAAATCCACCCCCCGTCAGGTTTACTATGATCTTTGGCATACCATTTCTCGCAAAACAATTTGGCATGGGCAGCTGGTTAATCGCAAAAAAATGGGGCAACGTTATTTGGCCGATCTTACTATTGCACCAATGTTGGACGATCAAGGCGCTATCAGTCACTTTATTGGGATGCATCGCGACATTACCCAAGCGCATAATGCAGAGCAACAGCTGGGCAATCAAAAACAATTGATAGAATCTGTTATCAATGCTTCGCCGGTGGCGATGGCGGTGCTGGACGACAGCAAACGGGTTGTACTGGATAATCAAATGTATAAAATGTTGATCAGTGAACTTGATAAATCTGAGCCGGCGCTGTTTTTTCTAGATGCTATCGAAGCTGATCTAGGCATTATTTTGGAAAACCCTGAGCAAAGGCGCGGTTTTGCTAATCATGAAATTCGGGTGGAAGGCATTGGTAGGCGGGGTACTCGTTGGTTTTCCTGTTCAGGTAACTGGTTTGCGGAAAATGATGCCTGCGCCGACAATTTTTTCAGTAACAAAGTCAAAGATTATTTATTGTTGAGCATTAACGACATTACCCTTCAACGTCGCCAGCAAGAGAATCAGCAAATACAAAGCTTGCGTGCGATGTTGGCTGAAGAAGAGCACATTCGCAGTATTCGTGAAACGCTACTTGGTGCAATGCACCAGGTTCGGCAGCCCTTAAATCAGATCAATGCCGCTATCCAGATCATGGATCAACGTAATGATGTCAGAAATAAACCGTTGAAAAACTTATTGGAGCAGGTTCAGTTGATGGGCGCGGAAACGCTGGAGACTTTGCAGCGCTGCGTACCGGAAATTCCTGAATCGGCAGTAGTGCCGGTCAATCTTAATCAACTTTTACATGAGGTGATGTTGTTGTACAGCACCAAGTTTTTAGCCAACGGGGTGGTGGTGGATTGGCTGCCTAACTCGGTATTGCCGTCCATCCTGGGCTCAGCCAATAAACTGCGCATGTTATTTAAGCAGCTGATTGACAATGCAGTTAATGCGTTAAATCGTGCCGGCAGCCGGGAACGCATCATTAAAATTACAACTTCTGTCGAGCATGAATGGGTACGGGTTTCCATATCTGATACCGGTACCGGTATACCCCTTAATCAGCACAGCAAAGTTTTCGAGCCGTTTTTTACCACTCAAACCATGGGTGGATTTCAGGCTGGCATGGGGTTGGTGATGGTTAAGGAGATAGTCAACCAGCATAACGGTATGATCGCCATAGATCCCAACTATCAAAACGGTTGCTGTTTTAATATCAGTTTTCCGGTTTGCCCTAAAAATATTACATCGGTAAACGGGCATGAGTGAGCGTTTATTAATGGTGGAGTCTGAACTGGACACGCTTTTTCTCGTCAGCCAGTTACTCAATAGCACCCATGATTTACGTAGTAAACTCAAGGGTATTCTGGAAATTTTGCATAAACGTTCTGGTTTGCATTTCGGCATGATTACGCTGCGAGATGTTGACGATGATAGTATGAGTATTTGCGAGATATACGGCGACGGTATAGATCGTTCCGTGCGTTATCAGCCCGGCGAGGGCCTAGTGGGTGCCATCCTGGACGAAGGCAGCACTATAGTGGTGGATCGTATCGCTGATGAGCCGCGCTTTTTGAGTCGTCTAGGTGTCTATAATCCTGATTTGCCCTTCATCGGTTCGCCTTTAGCTGTTGAACAAGGTGAGGTGGTTGGTATCCTGGCAGCCCAGCCATGTAATGCCAAGTTTTTAGGCGAGCGGGCGCGTTTTATGGAAATGGTCGCCAACCTGATTGCTCATAGCGTCAATATGTTACGAGTCATGGAGCGCAAGCAGCTGGAACTGACCAGTGAGCGGGACTATCTTAAGCAGACGTTGGTTAAAAACTACCGTTTTGAAAACATCATCGGTCATTCGGAGCCGATGTTGAAGGTATTCGATATTATTCGCCAGGTTGCCAAATGGCATACCACGGTATTGATACGCGGTGAGTCTGGTACTGGTAAAGAAGTGGTTGCCAGTTCGATACATTTTAACTCAGCCTGCGCCAATGGCCCATTTTTGAAGTTAAACTGCGCAGCTTTGCCGGATACCTTGCTGGAATCGGAATTATTCGGCCATGAGAAAGGTGCGTTCAGTGGGGCCATTGGCCAACGCAAAGGCCGCTTTGAATTGGCTGACAACGGGACATTGTTTTTGGATGAGATCGGCGAAATTTCCGCGTCCTTTCAGGCCAAACTTCTGAGGGTATTACAGGAAGGTGAGTTTGAACGGGTCGGCGGGGTCAGAACCCTGAAAGTAAATGTCCGCATCATTGCTGCCACCAACCGCAATCTGGAACAGGAAGTGGCTGAAGGCAATTTTCGGGAAGATTTATATTACCGGCTTAACGTCATGCCGATCAATATGCCGCCACTCCGTGATCGGATTGAAGATATTCCTGAATTAGCCACTTTTTTGTTGAACCGCATTTCTAAGCAGCAGGGCGGCAGATTGCTGGAAATTAAGGAAAGTGCCATCCGCATCCTGATGAAACACGATTGGCCCGGTAATGTCCGCGAACTGGAAAACCGTCTGGAACGGGCAGCAATCATGAGCGCGGAAGGTATTATTGATCGAGATGTGATTGCCAGCACCGGGCTGGAGAGTGAAATCGGCATCAGCCGTACCCCGTATGCGGTTAAGCATGTCGATCTGCACGATGAAAACATGGATGAACGTGAAAGGGTGATTGCTGCGCTGGAACAAAGCGGTTGGGTGCAGGCCAAAGCAGCTAGGTTGCTGGATATGACACCCCGGCAAATTGCCTATCGTATCCAGACTTTAAATATTAATGTGAAGCAGATTTGATAGTGGTTAGTCCTCATCACGTGCAATAAGCGCAACCGCGTCGGCGGTATAGAGGGATGATGGATGCCCACATCAATGTTTCATATTGTTTTCTATCTCCCTGTCTACCACTTGGAGATTCGTATGCCCTTAAATTTGATACTGCTAATTTGCGGGGTTAATCCACATCCTCAAGCGGTTCGCCCGCCTCATCAAACTGCAGCAGGGTTACCTCGCCATCGGCATCGGTAATCTCTGCGGTTTGTAACACACCGTTATCGTAATAACGGTAGCGATGTTCCGTTTCAATGTCGCCGTAAACCAGTTGCTGGCAGCATATTAGCCGTTCCTGGTCATCAAAATAAGCCCTAAAGAAGGTGTTACGGTTTTGCAGCTCGGCTTCTGTCAGCGGGGTAACCAGCTTCAGCGGTAATTTAACGCCGCTGTAGCTAATAAAATATCGGCAGTCGCAATTTTCAAGAGTCACGTCCATTTTTAATCCAATGTGTCAGCAAAAGCCAATGGATAAGCAAAATTTGCACCAATAGCACTTGCTGTGAAGAATCGAAACCTGGTGGGAAAAGCTGTTTTGCCGCAATTTTTGCCATGTTTATCGCAAAGTTTTGCGAAATTTAACGAGAATGTTTAAATAATCTGTTTCATGCAGCTGATTTTCTGTTCTCAAAAAATGCTTATTTAGCCAGTCGCCAGCCGGCAATTGTGTCGTAAACCAGTCCATTAGTAAGGTTTTGTGAGTGATATTACAAATTTGTTGTTCCGCCTTCGTCCTCAATCAGCCTTATGCTTCGCATTAAGCAAATGCCTAGAGGCCAATAAACATTAAAGTTATAAAAACAACCAATGCAAAACCGACGCCTACACAAAATCCAATAAAATGGTTGAATGTTATCATTCCAATCTCCTGTTGATAGTTAATGTTGTTGATAGGGGTTAATATTTCCGTTGATACTTAGATTTTCCGGCGGCCATTTTTTGGTTTGCCGAAAACTCTATCATGGGCAATATTTCAAATGCAATCCCTTGCGTGTTATGGGGGCGTGACGAAAACTTGCCGGCGAGAGTGGTTAAGGCTTCCCAGCAAGCAGCATAATTTTGTTGTTGTAGGGTGCTTATCCAAAGCGCACCACTTCAAGCCGTATTGAATATTCTCTCGCTGGCGGCGGAGTAATGTGCGGCAGAAATTATCCGTTATGCCCTAAATTCTCTTCCAAGCTGCTTGCCATTATGATGTAATTGCCTGCAAATATCACTTCTCCGCCATCTGCAATGACTTCATCGCCTAAAAATATTGTCGGTATCCAACAGGCTGCCGAAAAAAAAGTGCTATCCAAAGCTCAAAAGCTTTTCAATAATCTGATCAAAAAAATTGACAGCGAAAAAAAGCAATTGCTGGCTTGGCAGGAGTTTATCCCTCAATTTCAGCGTAAACTCGTCGGTGAATATGATGTTAACCTGGATGCCTTTAATGCTGTCAGGGTTGAGATGGTCTATGTGTTGGATGGTCTTTACCAAGACAAAATTTTTAAAAAAGCCGATAAACAAAAAATTAGCTTTCTAATTTGCGAAATTAGCGCGGAATTGATAGGTGAGCATGGTAAGGACGATTTAAAACAGATACACGATAAATACAGCGACTATCAATACGATGATGTGAAGCAGGACGCCGACGAATTGGCTAGCGGTTTTATCAAATCCATGATGCAAGACATGTATGGCGTCGATCTTGGCGATGATTTTGATATCTCATCCCCAGAAAAATACGAATCGGCCATTAAAAACTTACAGGATAAACAAGACTCGGAAAATCAACAGCAAGCCGAAGGCCAAAACCAACGTAAAAAAACTAAAAAGGAATTGGAAAAAGAGGAAAAACAACAGCAGGAAGAACAAAATATCAGCCAATCCATCCGGGAAGTATATCGAAAATTAACCTCGGCGTTACATCCTGATAGGGAGCGCGACCCCGTGGAGCGTGAACGTAAAACGGAAATTATGCAGCAGGTCAATGCCGCATACGCTAAAAAAGATTTGCTCAGATTACTGGAATTGCAGCTGCAAGTTGAGCAAATTGATCAGGCGCATCTGAACAATATTGCTGATGATCGCCTGAAAAGCTTTAATAAAATTCTTAAAGAACAGCTTGAAGAACTGCAAATGGAAATTGAACAACTGCAGTACCCGTTTAAAATGCAACTGGGCTTGCCACCTTTTGCCTCATTGACTCCCAAGTTTGTATTGCAACGTTTACAGCATGATATTCGTGATTTGGAAAATGATATAGTCGATGCCAAAAGAGAGCTCAGCATCTTTCAAAAATCTGCTACCTTAAAAAGCTGGCTTAAATCATTCAAAATACCCAAAGAACCCAAATTCGACGATTTTGATGATTTATTTTTGGATGGTTTCGATAAGCCATATTGATTCTCGGCGCAAAATATCTTTATCCTTTCATGCCTTCCTTTCCGGGTGCAGTATGCTGCTTGAACGAAAAGTACTGCAATTGAGCATGATGATCTAAAAAACGAATATATATATCTGCTTTTATCATTATATTGCGCCACAGCAGCGCTGGCATAATGTAAATCATTATCTGATATCAAGAATAAAGGGCAGTTTTCTATGAATTTAATGTATACGGCATCCGGTTTTGCAGTCGGATTGCTGGTTGGTGTTACCGGTGTTGGTGGTGGTTCGCTAATGACGCCGTTACTGGTGTTTCTGTTTGGTTTCAAACCGGCTGTGGCAGTCGGCACCGATCTTATTTATGCGGCTATCACCAAGTCTGCCGGGGTTTTAGTTCATCATGGCAAGCATCGTTCGGTAGATTGGAGAATTGTCGGCTGGATGGCGCTAGGCAGCCTGCCGTTTGCAGGTATGACGCTGTATGTGATTAAAAATCTGATGGCCGTAGGTCAGGAGATTACCGGCACTATTACCTTTACGCTGGGTATTGCTCTATTATTAACGGCTTGCGCCATACTGATACGCAGTGTGTTGCTACACAGAGCAGGTGCGCCAGCTGTTATCGACGACGAGCAAAGCTCCCCAAATAACAGCGGTCGATTTTCACCCCGGTGGGAAATTATGGCGACGATAACGACCGGCGCCGTTTTAGGTGTGTTAGTGACGTTATCTTCCGTTGGTGCCGGCGCTTTGGGCACGGTAGCTTTGCTGTTTCTCTATCCAAGAATGTCGACATTAAAAATTGTCGGTACCGATTTGGCTCATGCCATCCCATTAACCACGGTTGCCGGGTTAGGGCATTTAAGCCTGGGAAATTTTGATTTGCAATTATTGCTCAGTTTATTACTCGGCTCCATTCCGGGCATCTGGATAGGCAGCCATTTTAGCGCTAAGATTCCTGAGCACTATCTGCGTCCGGTGTTGGCGACACTGCTGTTGGTGATTGGTTTAAAGTTTGTGACACAATAATCGATAAATCATGCGGCTCTGCGCTATTAAACTAAAAACATATTTGTCCAAGGTTGAACTCTAGGATAATTAATGCTTGCCAAATGGCAAAAGGTCAAGGATAATGGGCAACCCTCAGCAAGCAGCTGATGTTTTTATGGGTGCTGTGTCGGTTCTCTCGCAACGATACGCTGTAAACCCCGCCAGGTCCGGAAGGAAGCAACGGTAGCAGCAGATTCGTGTGCCGGGATGTAGCTGGCACAGTATCCGCCCAAAAGCTCTCCAACACTTGTTGCTAATGGCATATCAGGTTCTTGCCAGAAAATGGCGTCCAAGCAATTTTACTCAACTTGTCGGCCAAGAGCATGTCAGTCAGTCGCTTATTCATGCCCTACAAAATGACAGGCTACATCATGCCTATCTGTTTACCGGCACTCGCGGTGTAGGCAAAACCACTGTTGCTCGTATTTTGGCAAAAGCCATAAACTGCGAAAATCTACAGGCCTTTAATCCTTGCGGAGTGTGTCAGGTCTGTAGGGATTTTGATCAGGGCCGCTTCATGGACCTGATTGAAGTGGATGCTGCTTCTCGCACCAAAGTCGAAGATACCCGTGATTTGCTGGATAATGTTCAGTATGCCCCCAATCAAGGCCGGTATAAAGTCTATTTAATTGATGAAGTACATATGTTGTCAGGCCATAGTTTCAATGCCTTGTTAAAGACACTGGAAGAGCCGCCTCCGCATGTCAAATTTTTGTTGGCTACCACTGATCCACATAAAATCCCAGTCACGGTGTTATCGCGCTGTTTGCAGTATAACCTTAAACGGCTTTTGCCCGAACAGATAGACAAGCAGATGCAGTTTATTCTGGGGCAGGAAAACATAGAGTTTGATGCTGTAGCGCTCAAGCTGTTGGCGCGAGCGGCTGATGGCAGTCTTCGGGACGCCTTGAGTCTATTGGATCAGGCTATTGTTTTTGGCAATGGGGCTGTCAGCCTCGCAGCAGTCACTGGAATGTTGGGGACGGTTGCTCAGCAGCCGATAGACAATATTCTGCAGGCTTTGGCGGCTGGGGATGTCAGAGTGCTAATGGCTAAAATTGCCGAGATTGCGGAATTAACGCCGGATTTTGCTGATATTTTGCAACAAATTTTACAAGTGTTGCATCGAGTAGCCATTGCCCAGCAATTACCTGAATTTATCGATCATGAATTTGATCAGGGTTTGATTGAAAATTTGGCGCAAGTATTATTGCCGGAAGATGTGCAGCTTTTTTATCAAATCGGGTTGCTAGGTCTGCGAGATTTAGATTTGGCGCCGGCGCCGCGTAGCGGTTTTGAAATGGTGATGCTGAGGATGCTGACCTTTAGGTTGCAAATTTCAGAACCATTGTTGCCTATTGCTGGAGCCATAGAGAAGCCAATAGCCGCTAAGTCTGCGTCTGCCGTGTCTACACCTGTGGCAATGGGTATAATCAATAAGCCACCGGCCAATCAAACACAAAAACCGGATAAGTGGACAGATATTATTGTCGCATTAAATCTTAGTGGTCGGGCTAGGGAACTGGCTAACAATTGTGTTTTGGATGGTTTGGACGAAAATATTTGTCGATTATTTCTGGATCCCGGTTTTCAGTTGGTTGGAAATAAGGCAGAAGAAAAATTGCGCGAAGCATTGCAAAACTTTTATGGCAAACCATTGAAGTTGATTATCAGTCGGCAGGTCGGCGCTCAAATGACACCGGCTGTGGAGATGCAAAAAGCACGAGAAGACAAGCAGCAAGCTGCTGTCGAGAGTATTAATAATGATAAGAATGTACAGGTTTTAAAAGACGTCTTTGGCGCCAGAATCATGCCGGGTAGTATTGAGTCGCTTAATTAAATTTGGAGAGAATATGAAAAACGCACTGGCGGGCATCATGCAGCAAGCTCAGAAAATGCAAGATAATTTCAAAAAAGCCCAGGAAGAACTGGCCACAATTGAAGTGCAAGGCGAATCAGGCGGCGGTTTGATCACTATTTTAATGACAGGTAAGCGCGAGGTGCGCAAAGTCAGCATTGATCCATCGCTGGTGGGCGAGGATAAAGATATGCTGGAAGATTTGGTGGCGGCGGCAATTAATGATGCTGTTCATAAAGTCGGTAAATTGAAAAAAGAAAAAATGGCGGATGTAACGGCAGGCTTGCCAATACCGCCTGGTTTTCAAATGCCTTTCTAAGTATGCAAAATCGAGGGCTTTTGAAGGAATTGATACAAAGTCTTTGCATTTTGCCGGGAGTTGGGCCGAAATCGGCTCAACGTATGGCGTTTCATTTGTTACAACGTAACCGGGATGGCGCAGCTTTGCTGGGTCGTGTTTTGGGGCAAGCGGTGGCCGAGCTTGGTTATTGCGAAGAATGTCGGACTTTTACTGAAGCCAAACTGTGTGAAGTTTGTAGCAATGCTTTGCGGGATTCGGCGCTCTTGTGTGTGGTGGAGAGTCCGGCGGATACTTGGGTCATTGAGCAATCAACGGCATATAAGGGTAAATATTTCGTACTGCATGGTAGATTGTCGCCATTGGATGGGGTAGGGCCTGAGCAGTTGGGTATAAGCCAGTTGGCGCAAAAAATGGCTTCAGGAGTAATTCGGGAAGTGATTTTGGCGACGAACACAACAGTGGAGGGTCAGGCCACCGCTCATTTTATCGGTGAAATGGCCATAAAAGACAATATACGCGTTACTCGTATCGCGCATGGTATACCGATGGGAGGTGAGCTGGAATTTGTAGACAGCAATACAATATCCCATGCCTTTAATGGGCGCACAGAATTGCTGTAAAGAATCGTTAGCCATTAACGCCGCCTTGTGTGCCTAATGACATATTTCGGGTAAAGAAAACCTCTCCAAGCTGATTTTATGGCGCAGGGAGTAATGTTTTTTTAACCAAGCAACCTATGCCTGCCGATGTTCGGCAAGCATAGGATAGTTTAGGTCAGCACATAAGACCGACGCGTTAGTAACTACAGCGCAGCTAAAATACGTTGGCAAGCTGATAAAGGCAGAAAAGCAAGGATACTGCTTTTCTGCCTTTTTTATAGCGTTAAGCTTATAAAGGCGTAACGTTTTCTGCTTGCGGGCCTTTTTGACCGGTGGTTACTTCCATGGTCACACGTTGTCCTTCTTTCAGGGTTTTACGGCCATTGCCGTTGATAGCGCTGAAATGAACAAATACGTCTTTACCGCCTTCTTGTTCGATAAAGCCGAAGCCTTTTTCATCGTTAAACCATTTAACTTTGCCTTCTACTTGTACTGACATAAATCTCTCTTGCTTAAAAAAGCCATTGCTGGCGTGATACAGGGGGTGAATAAAGCGGGTAGTGGAAGACTTGGAAAAGCGACAACGATTACCTTGCTAAATCGGTGTCATTATACATAGCAATTGCCGTTGGCAAAGTAAAAATAGATTGATTTAGGGCGTTAACAAATTATGACAAAGTATTGGCGTGCAATAATTGACGACATGCAATGGTGTCTGTGTTTTTAAGATTTTGAAAAATAAATGATTAATTGTTTTTATCTAAAGTTGGCGGTCATGTAAACTTATAATGTTCCACGGAATTGTAAGTATTTCTACTGACAAAAAAAGCTACCTTTTTTATAAAACTTTTGCCTTATGCAAGCAAAATAGAATGTTTTTGCCTGCAGGCTTAGTCCTGGAATCAGCAGTTGGACGCGTTTGCCAGTGCTGTTTTTCGGTTGGCTGACATGGCCGCACCCCGGCTAGAAAAAGCAACGCAGTCAGGCAATTGGAAAACAGTGGTGGTGGGCGTGTTAGCGCTCTCACGCTTTGGGTTATTCCATTCGGGCCCATTTTTTCCAGTGACGACTAGTCGATGAGCGATTCTAGTAGTCCATCAATCTATTTTTGACGGATAGTCTGGTCTGATGCCGGCGTATTCTGTCAGAGGTTTAGGAGGCATGGACGGCTATTTGCTCCTGCAATAGCCGCATTTACCACTTCCCTGTGGCTCATGCCGACTCAAGCCTACAGGGATGTATTCACGGCGTCCTCTGACAGAATACCCTGACATCAGATGGGTAGCCATTAACCGTCATTATAGGTTTGGCGAACTACTAGATTAATGTGCAAATCGCCTTATTAGGCTTAAATCGACTTGACTCAAGCTGAGCTTTGCTTGAGGCAAGTCGATTTATTTAGATGAGAGTCGAAAAACCCGGTGCTGCATGGATTTAGTCATGCACAACCATCCGATGACTGAGCTTTGAACAGTTACTCTTTATCTAATTCATCGGCAGAAGATTTGGTTCCAGATAAATAGTTTGGGGCAACACTGATCAAAATAGTGGTTAAGGTTGCAAGATACGGTACCGATTGCACTGCCAAAACAGCAACCCATAATCTGCCGCTCAAATTATCAAAGTGTTCTATTGAGCACATTGCAATAATGCCGGCCAGCAATAGAAACAGCAGTAACAATTCTTGCCAGATGATCAATAAACCCGCTACCAAAGGCCCTTGTTGTTCGTATTTTGGGGTTCTCATAAAGGGCTTGCCGGAGGTAAATAATCCTTGCAGAGTACCTTTTGCTACGGTGTGAGTTAATGATAAGCCAGCCAACGCGGCGCCCAATGCTTGAAATAATGAGCAGGCGACGCGGGCTTTGTAAAGCCATAAACCGCGCAGCACTTTAAAACCGAATAGACCTATCGTTGGTAATAAAAATGCATCAACCGGCAATTCGCTATGCCTTGGGTCGGCAACCAGCAAGGCGGTTAACACCAGGCTAGTTGCGGTAAACATCAATGCTAATGCATCGGAAAACCAAGGCAACCAACCTGCTACAAAATAATAGCGCTGTGCAGAAGTCAGTGATGAGTTTTTGTTGGGTAAAAAATGTCGCCAATGTTGTTTGATAATCTGCATGGCACCGTAGACCCAGCGGAAACGTTGAGTCATGTAACCGGAAAAAGTATCCGGCATCAGTCCTCGGCCAAACGATTCCTTACAGTAGACGGAGTCATAACCTGCTTCGTATAAGCGTAAACCCAATTCACTGTCTTCACAGATACACCATTCTCCCCAGACGCCGACTTTATCAAATGCAGATTTTCGGATCATGGTCATGGTGCCATGCTGAATAATGGCATTGTATTCGTTGCGCTGTACCATCCCTATATTGAAGAAACCGGCATATTCCCAATAACACATTTCTTTAAATGAATTTTGATGTAAATCTCGGTAGTCCTGTGGCGATTGCACAAAGCCGACATTTTCCTGGTCGAAATAAGGCGCCATGGATTTAAGCCAATCGGGAGACAAGATATAGTCACTGTCGATCACGGCAATAATTTCGGCGTCATCAGCCGTATTGGTTAAGGCAAAATTAATTGCGCCTGCTTTGTATCCCGGCCAATTATCAAGATGAAAAAAACGGAACATGGGCCCCAAGCGTTCGCAATCTTTCCGAACCGGCTGCCAGATCGTCGGATCTTTAGTATTATTGTCCATTACCAAAACTTCCAGATTTGGGTAATCGACATTAGCTAATGCATTCAGGGTTTTGCGCACCATTTCAGGTGGTTCGTTATGAATCGGCAAATGCACGGATACTTTAGGGTATCGAAATTCTGGGTGGGGAGTCAGTGGTTGGAAAGTGCGCCGGCTTTTTCTGTGCCAAATAACTTCAGCGATTTCTAGGCTTTCAGTGAGTAAAACCAGGATCGCCATCACTTGCATCATTAGCAGAATGGCCCAAAAGACAACGGAGAAAGTTGTCTGATATTGCGCGGCCGCGATAGATGCAGACCAGAATAAGACTGAAGCGGCCAAATTGGCAATAATGCCGAAGAAAAATTTGCCGGTGAGTTTTAGGCTTTTTCGGGTAAATAAAAATGCTGCCATCAGGATGATGCTAAGCAGCGCAGCCCCGGTTGCCCAGTTTTGCCAAGTTGGATTGGCCAATACATCGCCTTCCATTGGGAATTTTGGTTGTCTATCTATATTAAACAAGCCCCAATAGGCACCGGCTGTGCCTTCAATTTCTATTTTCCAGGGTTGATCAAACGCTTCTACCACATAGTAAATCAAATTTTCTTCGGTGGCGCGATTCAGGAACGCACGCAGAAACTTAGCTTGATTGGCCAAAGAGGCAGTCGCTTTTCCATAGGGTTGTCCGTCAGATGGCCAGCCAACCTCGGTAATCACAATGGGCTTGCCGGGGTAAGCTTGTTGCAGTGCTTGATAACGGTCGAAAACAAAATCCACGGCTTCTTCAAGCGCAATACCGCTCCAGTAAGGCAGGATATGTACAGCGATGTAATCTACTTCATTGACCAATTCAGGATGCGCGAGCCAAATATCCCAGTTTTCAGCAGTGCTGACCGGTTTCCAGGTACGTTTTTTAACTTCACGTATGTATTCGATCAATTGTTCTACTTCAACATTTTGTCGAAGCAAGGTTTCATTGCCTACCAGCACCCGAACAATGGATTTTGGATATTGATTGCTCAGCAAAACCAAACTTTCTATTTCGCGACGATTTTTCTCAATATTATTATCTATCCATGCGCCCATTGCTAAATGTTCGCCGTATTTTGCCGCCAGCTCAGGCACAACCTCCATGCCTTCTAGTGATGTGTAGGTTCTGATTGAATGTGCTTTATCGGCCAGCAGGGCCATATCATCTTCAATCTGCTGCTTGGTCGGATAAATTCCATTTCGGGGATTGGTGTCGCGGCGCTGTGAATTGTAAGTCAATCCCATCATGGTTTTGTTCCAAGACGGTAATTTTAATGGGTTGTTCACGTATGACCAGATTCCAAGATTGACAGCAACTAGGAAGACCAAGGTTAAAAAAGTGGCGATTTTGGCTTTCATTTCGAGCAAATTTCTCCGGTATATGGAATGAAAAAACTTGGGGTTACGTATTTATTGTAGTTCCGCAAATTTTAGCTTTTTGTTCTTACGCTTGAAAATGGGTAGCGATATGAAAAAAATCAAAATTTGAAATATAAACACTATACATCTTTTAATGATGTAACAATATACTTTGCTTGGTCAAGTTTACGGAAAACTGAAATCTGTCGGATAGCGTAAAGGAGACATCTCAGATTCTGGGTTGAATCTTGGTGAAGAGGGTTACGAAAATTTGTAAAATGGCTGCACAGTTAGACTGTGGTCCTTTTATCCAGGATGGACAAAATTATTATCAAGGCAGCGCTTAATGTGAAATACGTGCCTTAGCGCAAAAAAAAATCGAACAGCGCACGGAGTGTACGGCTCCATGCGCATGTGTTATGACGGTCGGCCCAAAATAAAGCGATTGAGCCAAATGGTAGAGTTTATTTCAAAGAAAGAGTTTCTACTCGACCGTTAGTCTCTATACTGATTTTATCTTCTTTGGCTAGCCAGCCGATGCCGCGTTGAACATCGTTTTTGCTTAGTCCGGTTTCTGTTGTGACTTTATTCACGCTGGCTTCACCATTTTTATCCAAATAGTGCCAGATTGTTCCTGCAGCTTCACCAATTACAGCATTCATTTCAACTCCTCATAATTTACACAAAAAAGGGGGATTCCATGTTCGATTTGATTGGGCCAATTCGTACATGCGGCAATTTCCAATGAAAAAATAACTTGTACGACCGATCTGATTCTACTGGGCAAGCGGGCAAAAATTCTTCGGTATTTTGGCATATTGTTTATGGAAATTGCTTAAACGGATTACTCTATGCAACTAGCGCTCATCAGGTAAAACAATATTTAATTCTAGTGTTTCCTGATTGCCATCCTGTTCAAAGTTAACCGTAATCGCATCCTGATCAACATTGACATATTTGCGTATGACTTCTAGTAGTTCTTGCTGCAATTTCGGTAAATAGGATGGTTGATTACGAGATGACCGTTCGTGAGCAACCAAAATTTGTAACCGCTCCTTAGCTAGGGATGCAGTATTAGGTTTTGACGATCTAAAGTAATCCAAGAGGCTCATTACTTGCTCCCGAATAGTTTACTAAATAAACCTTTTTTCTCTTCGTCTATAAATCTATGTGGTTTGTTTTCACCAAGGTAACGGGCGACAATGTCGGCATATGCTTGCCCGGCATCGCTTTGTTCATCCAGAATGACCGGTGTGCCGGAGTTAGAGGCGTTCAACACAGCCTTGGATTCAGGAATGACACCTAATAAGTGTAAGGATAAAATTTCCTGTACATCATCAACACTCAGCATTTCGCCCAATTTTACACGATCCGGGGAGTAACGGGAAAGTAACAAATATTCCTTGATGGGGTCTTCGCCTTTTTCGGCGCGCCGGGATTTGCTGGATAAAATACCCAGCATCCGGTCGGAATCGCGCACAGAGGCGACTTCAGGATTGGTGACTACAAAAGCATCGTCGGCAAAATACATAGCAAGGGTTGCGCCACGTTCAATACCGGCCGGTGAATCGCAGACTATGTATTGAAAATCTTTAGAAAGTTCTTCGAGAATTTTACCCACGCCTTCGGTCGTCAATGCATCTTTATCGCGGGTTTGCGATGCTGGTAATATATATAATTTATCGCAACGCTTATCTTTGATTAACGCCTGATTTAAAGTTGCTTCGTTGTTGATGACATTGATTAAATCATATACCACTCTGCGTTCGCACCCCATAATTAAATCAAGGTTACGCAAGCCAACATCGAAATCGATAACAGCGGTTTTATGCCCTCGCTGGGCCAGACCCATGGAGATTGCGGCACTGGTTGTGGTTTTTCCCACGCCACCTTTGCCTGATGTTACTACAATTATTCTAGCCAATGTTGTTTCTCCAAGAAAAAACTTAAATATCTTTGATGATCAGCGTTTGATTTTCCAGGCTGATTTGTACAGGTTTTTGCGACACCTGCCTGCCCATATCATCGCTGAGTTGATAAATTCCGGCAATTGAGATGAGTTCGGCTTGTAAGTCTGAACAAAATATACGGCTTTGAATATTGCCCAAGACTCCGGCTAACGCTCGACCACGTAATGATCCATAGATATGAATATTGCCTTCAGCTAAAAGTTCGGCTCCGGCGCTGACTGTGGCCGTTACAATCAGGTCTCCTTTGGCATATACTCGCTGTCCAGAGCGAACAGGTTGAGTGATCAATTTGTTTTCTAGCGATAGTTTATTGTCGCGAGTATTTTCACTCGTCTGAGTCGGTATGGGTTTGACGGATTTCTTTTCGGCTAACGATGAATTTTGTCCGTGGATGGAATGTACGGGTAAATTGATGGCAAGTGATTCGGCGGTTTGTTGTTCATTACCGCCACGAATACCGATGGGCATCAAACCAAGATGACGAACCAGATCAGTCAGTTCAGTAACAGAAAGCGCAAGATTTTGATTGGTCAATTTTTGAAAATCTATTAATAGTGGTGAGTTTTTAAAAAACTCAGGTGCTTGGTTAATTTTTTCCTGTAATTGTTGGGCTATGCTGGTCAGATTGTTATCCGATAGCAATAAAACCGGCACATTCAACGATGTGCTTTTAAATTCTAATGCACTCTTTTGAGAAGATAATGTATCGATTTGCATCGGGTTTTGGAATCCATCTACATGTTATAAGAAATACTATCATTTTCCCTTCAAAAAAACACTGGAGTTATCGTAATTCACGGTGTCTGATGATGATATTGGGTGTGATTTCGTGAAATTGTTTACCCAAGGCTTCAACCAAAAAAACCGAACGATGCTGACCGCCGGTGCAACCGATTGAAATGGTTAAATAGCTTCTGTTATCAGATTCGAATCGCGGCGCCCAGCGCTCAATAAAACCGGTGATATCGTGTAAAAAATCTTTAACGGCGACATCGTTTCGTAGGAACTCCGCTACGGGTTCATCCATGCCGTTTAATCCCCTTAATTCCGGTATCCAGTAGGGGTTGGGTAAGCAGCGTGCATCGAAGACAAAATCGGTGTCTAGTGGAATGCCGTATTTGAAACCAAATGACTGAAATAGAATGGATAAGGAAACATGCCCTTGCTCACTCAGTCTGTTTTTCAGCAATTCACGTAACTGATGATAAGGTGAGTAACTGGTATCAATCACGAGTGTAGCATTGACAGCAAGCGGCCTCAGCATTTCTCTTTCTATCGCAAGCGCTTCGCGTAATGGTCGCTGAGCAGTGGTGAGAGGATGTCTGCGACGGGTTTCGCTATAACGTTGCAAAATCACGCTTTCCGCTGCCTCCATATAAATGACATCGCAATCAATCCCTTTGCTGCGGATGAATTCAAGGGATTTAGGGAAGGCCGCCAGTTTTTCGGTAGGATTTCTAGCATCTATACCTATAGCTGTTTTCTTATAGGTATCGTTGTCCTTAAGCATGATGTGGTTGATGAAATCTTCCAACAGCGTGATGGGGAGGTTGTCAATACAGTGATATCCCCAATCTTCTAAAGTATTAAGGGCTATGCTTTTTCCAGAACCGGACAATCCGCTGACGATTAAAAGTTTCATAGTTTCAACCGATGCAGGAAAAAAAATCATCATCCTGCATCGTTTCGCTCCAAAAGTTATCGATGGTTAAGGTTTTTTTCTTTAAATTTAACGACTTGTCTGTCCAGCTTGTCTATCATATTGTCGATTGCGGTATACATATCTTCCTGAACATCGTCAGCAAATAGTTTTGCGCCGCTGATTTGGACTGTCGCTTCTGCTTTTTGTTCAAGTTTTTCAACGGTTAAAATGACATGTATGTCGACTACATTATCAAAATGGCGTTTTAATTTGGCAATTTTCTCTTCGACATGAGCTTTTAATGAGTCGGTCACTTCTATATGATGGCCTGTGATACTAATTTGCATGGAATACTCCTGTTTAAAAATTGGTGCTTCCAGAGTTAAGCGTTTGCTTCCCCACTTTAGAGCAGCTGGAGTACGGAAGATTTGCTTAAAAAATCTCTCATCCTCCTCTTTTTCAAAGAGGGGGGAGACAAACAGCTTATTCTGGATTGGATTAAATTAGCCTTTTCCTTTGGCTGGTGGAAGGTATCGACATCGCCTCACGATATTTTGCAATGGTGCGGCGTGCTACATTAATGCCCTTCTCATTCAATAAGTCGGATATTTTACTATCACTTAATGGTTTAGCCGGATTCTCATTGCCGACTAACTCTTTTATCAGTGCTCTAATGGCTGTAGCCGAACACTCGCCTCCCCCCTCTGTACTGACATGGCTGGAGAAGAAATATTTAAATTCGATAACCCCGCGTGGGGTATGCATATATTTTTGGGTGGTGACTCTGGAGATGGTGGATTCGTGTAGCTCCAATTCCTCGGCAATATTTCTGAGTACCATGGGTCGCATGGCAATAGGGCCGTGTTCGAAGAAATCGCCCTGTTTTTCAACGATGCTTTTGGCTACCCGCAACAGGGTGTCGTTGCGGCTATGTAAACTTTTGATAAACCAACGCGCTTCCTGCAGATGATTTTTCATGCTGATATTGTCCTGGCTACTGTCCGCCCGTTTAATCATACCTGAATAATAAGGATTGACTCGTAATTTGGGTGCTATATCAGGATTAAGGGTGACTTGCCATTGATCCTTGACTTTGCTGACAAACACATCCGGCACTACATACTCAACATCGGCGTCCTGCAGTCTGGCACCGGGTTTTGGGTCCAGTGTTCTAATTAAGGCCAGTACGCCCTTCAGCTCTTCTTCACTCAAGCCTACTCGTTTCATCAATCTGGCCTGATCGTAGCTCGCCAATAAATCCAGATGACGACGAACAAAGTCGATTGCTTCTGCTTTATAAGGCGTGTCGTTAGGGAGTTGCTGCAGCTGTAAGCGTAAACAATCGGCTAAATCAAGCGCGGCGACACCTACTGGATCAAAGTTTTGGATCATATGCAATACCGCTTGCACCTCATCCATTTCCAGTGATTCAAGTTGTTGTTGCAAGCCTTGAAAAATATCGTTTATTGAGCTGGTGACATAGCCATCGTTGTTTACTGAATCAATGATCGCCACGGCGATAGCATAATCCCGTTCTGAAACGGGCAGCATCGCCAGTTGCCATAGCAAATGATCGCGAACGGTTTCATCGTTGCCGCGAAAGCCCTCAAATTCGCCTGAAGAACCACCTTCCTCGCCGACCGGCAGAAAGCTCTCGTACATTTCGTCCCAATTCACGTCAACCGGCAGTTCATCGGGAATGTCGGTTTGCGAACCTTCACTGGTCAGTTGATCGCTATTGTCGATTTTTTTTTCGTGGAAATCATGATTCTGAATGTCATCCTCATCCACTTCCAGCATGATATTAGATTCAAGCGCTTGCTGGATCTCCTGTTGCAAATCCAGTGTAGACATTTGCAGCAGCTTAATAGCTTGCTGCAATTGCGGCGTCATGGTCAGACTTTGGCCGATTCTTAGTTGCAGAGATTGCTTCATGACGGTCTTAAACCTATAGACTAAATTTGTCGCCTAGATACACTCGGCGTACTTCTTCATTTTCGACAAGTTGTTGCGCTTGGCCTTCTGCGATCACTTTACCACCATTAAGAATATAGGCGCGATCACATATTTCCAGCGTTTCTCTGACTTTATGTTCGGTAATCAGGATGCCGATATTTTTGTGTTTCAAATGAGCGATAATTTTTTGTAAATCAATGACGGAAAGTGGATCAACACCGGCAAAAGGCTCGTCCAGCAAAATAAATTGCGGGTCGGAAGCCAAGGCTCTGGCAATTTCAACCCGTCGCCGTTCGCCGCCTGATAACGCTAGTGCTAATTGGTGGCGCAAATGCCCTATGCCAAATTCATCTAATAATTGTTCTATGATCAGCTCAATCTGGCCGTCGGTCAAGTCATCCCGAATTTGTAAAACGGCTCGCAAATTATCCGCCACGCTTAACTTTCGAAAGACTGATGCCTCCTGGGCAAGATAACCTATTCCTAAACGAGCCCGTCTATGCATAGGGTGATGCGTAATTCGCTGCTCATCAAGAAAAATCTCGCCGCCGTCGGCACGAATCAAACCGACCAGCATGTAAAAACTGGTGGTTTTACCTGCGCCGTTGGGGCCTAATAAGCCAACAACCTCGCCGGTGTTGACTTGCAGGCTGACATCGGCGACAACATTGCGTTTGTTGTAGCTTTTAACCAAGTGTTCAGAGCTGAGGCGCGTCATCTCATTGCGCCTTTTGCTGTTGCGATTTTGGTTTGATGACGGAATGGACACGTTTACCATCCGTAGAGCCTTCACCGGCTTTCAGCAAAGAAAGTTTGGTGTCATATTCAATATATTCGCTGGATTGTTTGGCGTCAGCCTGCCAGACAGATGCTTTTTTCATAAAAATCAGCAAATTTTTGTCTGGATAAAATTCATTAATCAAACCTTCGCCAAACATTTCATCTTTGCCGACAGCAGGTAACTGTCTAAATTTAGACGGATTTCCGGTTGAGATTAGTTTGGTGATGTTACCTTCTTTCATATAAACCACTAACTGATCGCCGTCTATCTTGATGCTGCCTTGCGTGGCATGGACATTGCCGCTGTAGGTGCTGGTTTCTGATTTTTCATCATAGATGGCGTGGTCGGAGTCTATGTAAATGGGTTGCTCAGAATCGGTTTCTAAGGCAGATGCTGCAAAGGAAAGCATTAATAGGCAAAAGCCTGCCAGATTATTTAAGCTCATAACGACCTTTAACTTTGGATAACAATTTCAGATGAATAGGACTTACAAAAGTCACTTCCATGCCGGTTCCTGATGTTTCGTGTGGGGCGCTGATGATTTTCGTCCAGGCATTGGTTTCTGCGTAATTGGTGCTCAGTTTGACCTGTAAATTTGAGGTGTAAATGGTTAATGCGGCGGCCGATTTTGATGCTTCGCGATTGATGACTGTTTCACCGAGTAATTGCAGATTATCTCCATCGGCGGCCATGATGCCATCGGTAGACTTGATAACCCAGGGTGGTGTTTTAGACCGGTTAATCAGTGTTATATGCGGCATACTCAAATGGGTAGAGCCATCAAATTTGTAATGCTGCATGGTATCCGCCAGGAGCTCGTTTTTGGGCAAGCCGTCACTATCCATCTGCTGTTTAAAATATCCGCTGCTAAAAAAATCAGGGCTATTTTCGGCAATTTTTACGGTTACGTCACGCTCTTCATGCCATCGCGCCAGTCCCCAAGAAGCCAGCGCGACGAATGTAACGATCAGATAGGGTTTCAGGTCTATCGTTTTTGTCATAAATAATCTTGCAATATTGTTTCAAAATGCCCCTGAACCTGCATGATTAAATCGCAAACTTCCCGCACAGCGCCTAATCCGCCTGGGGTAGTTGTACACCAGTGTGCATATTTTTTTACCGCAAAATTGGCATCTTGAACCGCAACGGCAAAGCCTACTTGTCTCATTAGCGGAATATCCAGCAAATCATCGCCGACATGAGCTGCTTGTTCGGGGGATAACCGCAAATTATCGAGTATTTCTTTAAATGCCGCACGTTTGTTTTCATGACCCTGATAGACATGCTCGATACCGAGGTTTTTCATTCGTAACGATACAGCACTGGAATTTCGCCCGGAAATAACAGCAACCTCAATTCCAGTTTGGCGCAGTAATTTGAGGCCATGGCCATCTCTGGCGTGGAAACATTTGTATTCATTGCCCAGATTATCGAAAAACAGGCGGCCATCGGTCAGAACACCATCGACATCAAGAATCAACAGCTTTAATGCTTGAATTTTGAGAATTTGCTCGGCTGTTAAATCAAACATAAATTATACCTAAACAATGCCGGCGCGGATCAGATCGTGCATATTTAACGCACCCACTAAATTTTGCTGATCATTGATGACCAGCAATGCATTGATTTTTTGTGTTTCCATAATTTGCATAGCCTCTGCCGCGAGAATATCTGCCTTTATAACCGTGCAGCATCGGGTCATCACCTGATTGATGGCCGTCGTGTGTACATCCAGGTTTTTCGCCAGCATTCGGCGTAAATCGCCATCGGTAAAAATACCCGCCACCTGATTATCGGCAGCAACGATAGCGGTCATTCCTAATTTTTTATCCGTCATTTCCAGCAATGCCTGACTAATTAAAGCGTCATTGAGTACTACGGGCACAGCATCTCCCGTATGCATAATATCGCTCACCTTCAACAGCAATCGTCTTCCCAAAATACCGCCAGGATGAGATAAGGCAAAATCATCGCGGGTAAAGCCCTTGGTTTTCAATAAAGAAACCGCCAAGGCATCGCCCATCACCAATGCTGCCGTTGTGCTGGATGTTGGGGCTAGTCCTAGTGGGCAGGCTTCATGCTCAACGGCCACATTGATATGCGCATCGGCGAATTTTGCCAGGGTTGATGAGGGGTTGCCGGTCATCGCGATTAATGGCGCTCCCAGGCGTTTAATCAGCGGTAATATCGTCAGGATTTCCTCGGTTTCTCCTGAGTTTGATAAGGCCAGTACGACATCCTGACGGGTAATCATGCCTAAATCACCATGACTAGCTTCTCCAGGATGGACAAAAAATGCGGGGGTGCCGGTACTGGCCAATGTTGCCGCTATTTTGCCGGCAATATGCCCTGATTTGCCCATGCCGATTACTACTACTCGTCCTTTACAAGCTAAAATCAACTGACAAGCATAGGCGAATTGGCTGTCTATCTGCTTAGTCAGCGCTAAAATGGCCTCGGCTTCAGCGTGAATAACGGCCACCGCCATTGCCTGAATATTTTGATGATGCTCCACTGTATTGCTGCCTCGCAATGACAAACGTCGAAAAATAGGAACTATTATTGCATGTTATTAATAATCTTTTCACCCCAAGTCATTGACTTATTCTTACCGCCTCATAGAAAATAGCGGCACCAAAACAAAATAAATCCTATGATTCTGCCACATGGCTAATACCGCAAGCTCGGAAAATCATATCGTCATTGTCAAAAACTTGTCTTTTTCCAGAGGCAACCGAAAAATTTTTGACGATGTTAGCCTGAATATTCAGAGAGGCAAAATTACGGCTATTATGGGGCCTAGCGGCACCGGAAAAACGACCATGTTAAAACTGATAGGCGGCCAGCTTAAGCCGGATTTTGGGCAAGTTTACGTCGATGGTGAAAATGTACATCGCTTGAAAACGGTTGATTTATATACCTTGCGTAAACGGATGGGCATGTTGTTTCAAAGTGGTGCTCTGTTGACGGATATGAATGTTTACGACAATGTGGCGTTTCCATTACGAGAGCATACCAAGTTGCCGGAGTCGATGATTCGTACTCTGGTTTTAATGAAGCTGCATGTCGTAGGTCTTCGTGGCGCATGGGATTTGATGCCCAATGAACTGTCAGGCGGCATGGCCAGGCGTGTTGCGTTGGCTAGGGCAATTGCCCTTGATCCTTTGATGATTATGTACGATGAGCCTTTCACCGGCCAAGATCCTATTTCGATGGGCGTACTGGTGCATTTGATCAAAGCGCTTAATACTGTGTTGGGGCTTACCAGCATTGTTGTTTCGCACGATGTTCAAGAAACGGCAGCAATTGCTGATTACATCTATGTACTTGCTGAAGGTAAAATTGTTGGTGAAGGTAGTCCACAGCAATTACAGCAATCCGATTCACAATGGGTACAACAATTCATGCATGGTGCGGCAGATGGTCCGGTACATTTTCATTATCCGGCTAATGACTACCTTGACGATTTATTAGCGACACAATAACCGGCAACAGCTTAAATATGCTTGAATTTTTTGAAAACCTGGGAAAAAACACCAGTAACAGTTTTGCCAAACTTGGCCGGGCTGTTTTTTTTCTGTTACACACGCTGAGCGGTATCGGTGAGGTCTTGTTGCGTCCCAGTCTGCTGATCAAGCAAATGTATTCGGTTGGCGTGTTATCATTTTTAATCATCAGTATCTCGGGTTTATTTGTCGGGATGGTGTTGGGCCTGCAAGGATTCTATATTTTGACCGATTTTGGCGCCGAAGAGTCGTTAGGGGTGATGGTGGCGGCATCGCTGGTGCGTGAACTGGGGCCGGTGGTTTCGGCGATACTGTTTGCTGGGCGAGCAGGGTCAGCCTTAACAGCCGAGATTGGTCTGATGAAGGCGACAGAACAATTATCCGGCATGGAGATGATGGCGGTTGATCCCATCAAGCGCATTATTTCGCCGCGTTTTTTGGCCGGCATTATCTCCATGCCTCTATTGGCTGCCCTGTTCAGTGCGATTGGCGTCATGGGCGGGCATATGGTCGGCGTCAGTATGTTAGGTGTTGACGACGGTGCTTTTTGGTCACAAATGCAAGCCACGATCGATTTTCAAGAAGATATTATTAATGGTGTCATCAAGAGCGTGGTATTTGGTGTCGTTGTTTCCTGGATTTCGCTTTTTGAAGGTTATGATGCAATTCCTACCTCAGAAGGCGTAAGCCGCGCCACCACTCGCACGGTGGTCAATTCTGCTTTCTCGATTCTGGGACTCGATTTCATATTAACTGCACTCATGTTTGGAGATATTTAACATGCAGCATTCCAAGACTCAGGATACTCTGGTCGGTTTTTTTGTCGCCTGCGGTATTGCCGCGCTGTTTTACATGGCTTTACAAATCAGTAATCTTGGTAACTATACCGGTGGTGATACCTTTACGGTGACGGCTCGGTTTCAAAATTCCGGTGGATTGAAAGTTAAGTCACCGGTTTCTGTGGCCGGCGTCCGCATTGGTCGAGTTTCTGCCATTACCCTTGACAGGGAAAGTCATGAGTCAGTTGTGGAAATGCGTATTGATGCAAAATACGATAATCTGCCTGATGATTCTGGCGCCAGCATTTATACCGCTGGTTTGTTGGGCGAAAAGTACGTGAGTATTGATCCTGGTCCTGGTCTAAGCGGTGCGTTTTTGAAAAACAAAAGCAAAATTGATAATGTCAGTTCGGCTATTATTCTGGAAGAAATGATAGGCAAATTTTTTCTGAATAAAACAGCAGAAGGCAAATAATGTTCAAACTGTTATTAATAGAACAGTCTCCCGGTTATTATCTGGTAGAAGGTGGATTGACCTTTGCTAATATAGACAAGCAGACGGTTAAGTCCTTCAAGTTTCCTGATGGAATGGCAAGTATTTGCATCGATTTGTCCAAGGTCACTGCTACTGATAGTGCTGGGCTGGCTTTAATGATCGAATGGATCAGGCTGAGTCAGATCAGTCGCATCAAGCTCAGCTTTAAAAATATCCCGGCACAATTGCTGGCTCTCGCCAAACTGAGTGGTTTTGACGAAAACCAGTATTTCGCAAGTGATGCCTGTTAGGCGTCTTTGTTTCACTAATAAATCAATTCGCATATTTCATGGATAAATTACTCATTATTGGTGGCAAGCCGCTTTTCGGTGAACTCCGCATTTCTGGCGCCAAAAACGCCGCACTGCCGATATTGGCGGCCACGTTGCTGTCAGATGTGCCGGTCAGTATTGGCAATATTCCGCATTTACACGACATTACTACCACGATGGAATTGTTGGGCCAGATGGGGGTAGGGCTGATGGTCGACGAAAAAATGAATATTGAAGTCGATGCAAACAGTATTAATAAATATGAAGCGCCTTATGAATTGGTTAAAACCATGCGCGCTTCGATTTTGGTATTGGGGCCGCTATTGGCCCGTTTCGGTGAAGCGCATGTTTCACTACCAGGCGGTTGTGCTATCGGTACTCGGCCTGTTGATATACACATTGATTCGTTGATTAAAATGGGCGCAGATATTCGGGTAGAAGCCGGTTATATTCACGCCCAGGCAAAACGCCTGCAAGGTTGTCATTTGGTTTTGGATAAAATTACCGTGACAGGCACCGAAAATATTCTGATGGCGGCGACATTAGCAGAAGGCGTCACCATTATCGAAAATGCCGCTAAAGAACCGGAAGTTTCTGATTTGGCATATTTTCTGAATAAAATGGGCGCAAAAATTAAAGGGATAGGCTCTGATATTCTGGAAGTAGAAGGTGTCGAAAGACTAGGAGTGAAGGATCTACATTACAATATATTGCCCGATCGCATTGAAACAGGTACTTATTTGGTGGCGGCCGCGATTAGCCGTGGGCGGGTTAAACTGAAAAATACCGATCCGCATATTCTTGATGCTGTGTTGGTTAAGCTGAGGGAAGCTGGGGCGCATATCACCATAGGCGACAACTGGATTGAACTGGATATGAAGGGCCAGCGGCCTAAGGCGGTCAGTGTTCGCACTGCGCCGTATCCAGCTTTTCCAACCGATATGCAAGCGCAATTTACCGCGCTGAATTCAGTTGCTGAGGGGGTAGGCTTAATTACCGAAACAGTGTTTGAAAACCGCTTTATGCATGTTCAGGAATTGCAACGGATGGCGGCGCAAATCAGAGTTGAATCCAACACTGCAATTTGCACAGGCGTTGAACGGCTTACCGCTGCACCGGTAATGGCGACAGATTTGCGTGCTTCGGCCAGTTTGGTGTTGGCGGGGTTGGTCGCCGATGGTGAAACTTTGGTCGACCGGATTTATCACATTGATCGCGGTTATGATCACATCGAAGAAAAACTCGCCCAACTAGGTGCAAGTATTCGTCGCGTACCCCGCTGAGGTTTGGACTGTCATGTTAACGATAGCTGTATCCAAAGGCCGTATTTACGAAGAAGCCCTACCATTGCTTGCCAAAGCCGGTATTACTCCGATTGATGATCCAGAAAAAAGTCGTAAGCTGATTTTACAAACCAGTCGATTCGATGTGCAGCTGGTTATCATTCGTGCAACAGATGTACCCACTTTCGTTGAATATGGCGCTGCAGATCTTGGCATCGCCGGCAAGGATGTTTTACTGGAACACGGTGCGGAAAGTTTGTACGAGCCGTTGGACTTGGGGATTGCCGGTTGCCGGTTGATGACTGCTGCCAGAGTTGATGCGCCGCCGATTGCCGGGCGCATCCGTGTGGCTACCAAATACGTTAAAATCGCTCAAAAATATTTTGCTGATCTGGGCATACAAGCGGAAATCATTAAGCTTTATGGCTCAATGGAGCTTGCTCCTTTGGTGGGTTTGGCCGATTGTATCGTCGATCTGGTTGATACCGGAAATACGCTGAAGGCAAACGGTCTGGAGCCCAAAGAACTGATTGCCACGATTACTTCGCGATTGGTGGTCAATAAGGCAGCAATGAAAATGAAACATCAGGCAATTCAGGCGCTGATAGATCAACTTGAACTCACCTTATCTCAACGCTGAAAGGATGATTGCGATGAACATATTTCGATTAGATAGCGCTGCAGGGGATTTTAATCAGCAGCTGCATAACCGACTGAGTTGGAATGCCGCTGATGATTTGGAAATTCATCGGCAAGTTCTGGATATTATTGCTGATATTCGCCAACGTGGTGATTTAGCCTTGTTGGATTACACGAATCGTTTTGATTTACGGCAAGTCAATAACGCCGCGGCATTAGAGTTGAGTGAGGAAGCGGTCACAGAAGCGCTGCTCCGTGTGCCTAATGAACAGATGCAAGCTCTACACACGGCAGCTGATCGCATCCGCAGTTATGCAGAGCATCAAAAATTGGAATCCTGGCAATACACGGAAGACAATGGCAATGTGCTTGGGCAAAAAGTAACGCCACTAGGTAAAGTGGGGCTGTATGTACCGGGCGGCAAAGCCGCCTATCCCTCGTCGGTCTTAATGAATGCAATTCCTGCTAAAGTGGCTGGGGTTGGCGAGTTGGTGATGGTCGTGCCGACGCCGCGCGGTGAAGCCAATCCACTGGTGTTGGCGGCTGCGCACGTGGCGGGTGTAGATCGAGTCTTTACCATTGGCGGGGCGCAGGCTGTAGCGGCGTTGGCCTATGGTACCGAGACTATTCCGGCCGTGGATAAAATTGTCGGGCCAGGTAACATCTATGTGGCAACCGCCAAAAAGCTGGTATTTGGTCAAGTGGGTATTGATATGATCGCCGGGCCGTCAGAAATTTTGATTATTTGCGATGGTCTGAGCAATCCTGATTGGATTGCGATGGATCTATTCTCGCAGGCCGAACATGATGAAAACGCGCAAGCCATTCTGATCAGTCATGACGCCGCTTTTTTGGATAAGGTGGAAGAAAGCATCAATAAGCTGCTGCCGGACATGGAGCGTGCGGATATTATCGCTAGTTCCTTACAGGCGCGCGGTGCGTTTATCAAGGTCGCCAGCTTGAAGCAAGCGGCTGAAATCGCCAATCGGATTGCTCCTGAACATTTGGAATTATCGGTTGCTGAGCCAGAAGCCTTGGCGGAGCATATTCGCCATGCCGGTGCAATTTTTATGGGTCGTTATACGGCCGAAGCATTGGGCGATTACTGTGCGGGGCCTAACCATGTTCTACCTACTTCCAGTACTGCCCGTTATTCGTCGCCGTTAGGCGTATACGATTTTCAAAAACGCAGCAGCCTGATTAACTGTTCACCAGCGGGCGCGCAATATTTAGGTAATATCGCTTCAGTTCTGGCGCGCGGCGAAAGTTTGACCGCACATGCCCGCTCAGCGGAATATCGGCTGTGATGTGTCCTTGCAACCTTAAAATTTTTTACCCATGTCTGAAAATTTGTTAAGCCGGTTTTTTCGTCCGGAATTATTAGAAATGTCAGCTTACAAAGTGGCTGATGCTAATAATTTGATTAAGCTGGATGCCATGGAAAATCCTTATAGCTGGCCTGAGGCTATACAGCAGGTCTGGTTGCAGACATTAACATCTTGCGCCATTAATCGGTATCCTGATCCTGAAGCCAAAGCATTGACAGAGGCTTTACGTTTAAGCAACCGCATTCCAGCACAATTTGACGTGTTGTTGGGTAATGGTTCTGACGAAATTATCCAGATTTTGTTGATGGCCTTGCCGATGGATGCTTGTGTGCTGACCCCCGAGCCCGGTTTTGTGATGTATAGACAGGTGGCGAAAAGTTTGGGCTTGCAATATCAAGGCATTCCTTTGCTACCCGGTAGCTTTGAACTGGATATGCCGACCATGCTGGCTGCGATAGAGGCTACGCAGCCAGCCTTAATTTTTTTGGCTTATCCCAATAATCCGACCGGTAATTTATTTGATGCGCAATCGATAAAACGCATTTTGGCCGCTACTTCGGGTTTAGTAGTGGTTGATGAAGCCTATGCACCATTTGCCGATGCCAGTTTTCTTGAAGAACTTGCCCGGTATGATAATTTGCTGGTGATGCGCACTCTGTCAAAATTAGGTTTAGCCGGTTTGCGACTGGGTTTTTTAGTGGGGGCACCTGACATACTGGCTCAGCTTAATAAAATTCGCTTACCGTATAATATCAATAGTCTGACCCAGGCTACCGCTACATTTGCTTTACACAATGATGCGTTTTTATTGGAGCAGACAGAAAGCATTTGTCAGCAAAGAACATTAGTATTTAATACCTTGCAAACATTTGAGCAGATTAAAGCTTATCCTAGCGCGGCTAATTTTATTCTTTTTCAAGTGCCGGATGGCCTGGCCGATACAGTCTTTGAGGGGCTTAAGCAACAGGGCGTACTGATCAAAAATCTTTCTCATCAAGGTGGGCTTTTGCAAAACAGTCTACGGGTTACCATCGGTACGCCGGAAGAAAATCAACAATTTCTGGTGGCTTTGCAAAAAACACTCAAGCAATAATTTGCTGCTTGATTGCTGGCTGTGTTTAGATTAGTCTTATAATAAATTCATAACGCACCTTATTTGTCGTGACTACTTATCCTGAAAAAACTTGTGAAATTGATCGGCTGATTTGCCATCCAAAACTGGTCGCTGCTGCGTTAAATGGTAGCAAAACTCAACAACGCCGTAATGGTCTTTATGCTTATCCTGGTGAACGTTTTACGCTGGACGGGATAGCGTTTGAGGTGATTTCTGTCGAACGACACAGAATCGGCGACATGACCGATCAGGATGCGCAAGCTGAAGGCTATCCAAATTTGAGCATATACCAGGATATTATTCTAAAAATGCATACCAATATGCAGTGGGATGAAGATGCTTTGGTTTGGGTGCATAGCTTTAGGCGTTGTCAGCCGGAATAACGATACCTTTGCTAGCTAAATCCCGAAATATTTTCACGCCTTCTGTAAACAGTAGCTCTGGATCTAAATGCGGTGTTTCTGCTGCCAGCTGCTGTAAACAGGCTACCCCGCTGATATTTTGGTGCTCTTCCAGAATTTGCAATAATCTGAAGATCAGTGCTGTTGAATGTAGAAAATGCACTTCGTCGGCCTGATCGCGGTAAACAATTAGATAAGTCGGTTGCTCTGGCGCTGTTTCAGGCAAAAACTCCGGCGAAATTCGTTGTACCGGAAACTGATAGGCCAACGGCCAAGCCAGTGGCGATAAGCGAATTTGTGGTTGCGGTAAAGCTTCGATAAATGCGCTATCAGCCAAGCTTACTCGCGCTGTCGCTATCGATAATGCCATTTCCACCCATTCATAATGAGCCAGTTCCAGCAGAAACGGGTAGTCTTCCGGGCTGTTTCGGTTTTGTAAATAATCTAAAAACTCTTCGGCGATTTCTGAAAAATGTGGCGTACGGCAGCGGTGGTTAGCATAAAAATGCTGGGTCAATCTCAGCCATTGCGGTTCGCTTAAGATTTTTCGCAGCACTGGAAAATTGCTGCTTAAGGTGCTGTCAATATTGTTGAAAAATAGCTCGTGATACATTGCCATCCGTTGCGGATCAACATCGGCAGGTGGACGATGGTTGTCTGGATCGCGGATATAGGCGGCAAATTCTGCTTGTTTGGCTCTAAAATCAATCGACATGGTGCGCAATCTGCTGTTCATTTTGCAAGTGCTGAATCGAGGCAATAGTCGCCACCTCTTTTAATAATTCAGGCAAGGTGGGGATATTGAAATCGCGTTCCAGGAGGGTAGGAAATACTCCGTATAGCTGGTAGGCTTTTTGCAGTAATGTCCAAACCGGATCGATTACCGGCGCACCGTGGGTGTCGATCAGCAAATTGTCTGCTTCAACATAGTGGCCGGCAATATGCGCATAGGCAATGCGCTGAGCTGGAATAGCTCTTAGAAAAGTTTCGGCATCATAGCCATGGTTAACGCTGTTTACATAAATATTATTGATATCTAACAAAACATCGCAATCTGCTTCAGCAACCACTGCGTTAAAAAAGTCAATTTCAGACATTTCCTGACCAGGAGCGGCGTAATAAGAGATATTCTCAATCGCAATTTTCTGTTCCAGAATATCCTGTACCCTGCGTATTCGCTGAGCAGTATGGCTAATTGCTTCTTGAGTGAACGGCATCGGCATTAAATCATACAGATGTCCTTGATGGCTGCAATAACTTAAATGTTCGCTGTAAAATTTGATGCCGTGCGCGATCATGAAACGTTTAAGATCGTGTACAAAGCTTTCATCTAATGGGTCGCAGCTGCCGATGGACAACGACAAGCCGTGACAAACAAAATCGTTAGCTTCCGTCATGTGGCGAAATTGTTTGCCAAGCCTGCCGCCTATGGTCATCCAGTTTTCCGGCGCCACCTCATAGAAACCTATTTGCGCGGGTTGCAGGTCAATGATCTCCTGCAAAAAAGAGCGTCTTAACCCTAAACCTGCACCGTGAACAAGCTGTTGCGTAGTGGGCATGACTGCTGCACTCACTTTTCTCGTTTATGGGTGGAGCGCCAGAATAGAAAAAGGCCGCCGATCACTAAGGCGCCAAGAATATACATTTCGTATTTCTGGATTTGCCCCATCATTTTTTCCGCAATATCCCCAAATAGAAAGCCTAAATAGCCGACCGAAATAGCCCAAACTAGCGCACCTAGAAAGTTAAGCACAAAAAACTTGATAGGATTCATTCGGCTGGCGCCAATCACAAACGGCGTGACGTTACGAACGCCATACAGAAAGCGAAAGCCTAAGACGACTTTAATTTGATGTCGATGTAATAAGTCGAATACTTTATCGATTTTGCTATGCCATAACGGTCTTTTTTCCAGAAAAGCGATGCCTTTATAGCGTCCCAGATAAAAGAAGGTCTGATCGCCGGCAAACGTACCTAAAAAAGCAGACACCACTACCCATGGTAATTCCAGATAGTGGCGGCTAGCCAGAAAGCCGGCGATAACTAATATGGTTTCACCTTCAAGGAAAGTGCCGATAAAAAGCGCCACATAGCCGTAATCAATAACAAGTTGCTGTAAATCCATGTCCTGGGTATTTGAAAGGTGGTAAAAAATTATTTGCCGGCGGCAGCGTCTGCATCAACTTTTGCGCCGCAACTACCTTCCATGCCTTTCATCATGGCTCCGCAGCTGTGTTCAGCTGCTTTACTGTTTTTATTGGTGTCGGCATGATCATGGGCTTGGGCGCTGGCGTCTGTTGCACCGTGGTTCATGCCCATCATGCCACAAGAACCTTCTTTGCCTTTCATCATCGCGCCGCAACTGCTTTCCATGCCTTTATTCATTTTGCCGTTGCTCATCATGGCGCCGCATTTGCCTTCGCCACAGCTGCCTTCGGTTTTTTTGGCATGTTTAGCATGATCGTCGCCGGTTTTATTGCTAGCCCCTGTGCCGGTATTTGAACCGCAGCTGGTTTCGCTTACTTTATTATTAAGTTTGTCTGCCGCGGCCTGCATGTAAGGCGAGGCTAATTCTGTCAGTGTAAATGGATTGGTTTCAGCGTTGACGTGGGCGGCTAAACTGGAAAGAACCAGTGTTCCCATGGCTGCTGCAAGTGGGGTTTTGCTAAACTTTTTCATTTTTTTGTCCTCTAAATAATTATAGTTATGGAACACTAGGCCTTAACATCACGACCTTACGATAGCGTTGCTTCAGCTAAAGTTCAGTGCTGATTATGGCATACTCAGGTTACATTCTTGTAACTATTCTATGTGGAATTGCCGATTTAGGCGTAACTATTCACTGACTGCATAGGATGTGCCGGCTCAGGCCGTGCATCAATTTTGGAAGATGCGTTTTACCCTGTTTACCTCATCCTATAACACTTTATTTTTAAAGTTAAAAATTTGCCTTGAGTAGGTTATGTTTAATCTTAATCAGGTTGTCGGACTGAGTAAATTCTTTTCCTTAAATTCACACCATTCGGCAATACAGCAGTGTTGGCAGCGTGGTTTTCTGGCTGTGCAGGTATAGCGGCCATGTAGAATCAATAGGTGATGGGCATCTTTCTTGTGTGATTTGGGAACGGTTTTGTCCAACTTTTTTTCAACTTCCAGTACATTTTTTCCCGGTGCCAGACCAATCCGGTTGGCGACTCGAAAAATGTGGGTATCGACGGCAATAGTTGGCTGTGCAAAGGCGGTGTTCAGGATCACATTGGCAGTTTTACGGCCGACGCCGGCCAGTGCTTCCAGTGCTGTTCTATCATTGGGCACTTCGCCTTGATGTCGGCTTAATAGTGTTTCGCATAGCTTGATAATGTTAGCTGCTTTGCTGTTGAACAGGCCTATTGTTTTAATATATTCTTTTAATCCTGCCTCACCTAAGTTCAAAATTGCTTGTGGGGTATTGGCAATCGGAAAAAGTTTGGCGGTAGCCTTGTTAACGCCTTTGTCAGTCGCTTGCGCCGATAGCACCACGGCAATCAGTAGCTCGAAAGCCGTGCTGTAGTTGAGTTCGGTTTCGGGATTGGGAATGGCTAGCGTCAGTGCCTCGAAAATTTTTTGACGTTTTTCATTGTTCACGGTGCTTATATCGAAATCTGGGCTTTGATGGCTGGATGGGCTTGATAGTTGCGAATTTCAAAATCTGTATAGACATATTCAAAAATCGAATCCGGTTTGCGGGTAAGGCTTAATTGGGGTAAGGCCAAAGGCTGGCGTTGCAATTGCAATGCTGCCTGTTCCAGATGATTGAGATACAAGTGTACATCGCCACCACTCCAGACGAAGTCGCCCGGTGCTAAATCGCATTGCTGCGCCACCAGATGTGTTAACAGCGCGTAGCTGGCAATATTGAACGGCAAGCCCAAAAACGTATCGCAACTACGCTGGTACAGCAGGCAAGACAATTTGCCGTCTGCAACATAAAACTGAAACAGGGCGTGGCAGGCAGCCAGCGCCATTTTGCCGTTGCCGACATTGGCTTGCGGTGATAGTGATTCATCCGGCAAATCGGCAACATTCCAGGCTGATACTATCATCCGACGGCTGTTGGGTGTTTGTTTGATTTGGCGAATAATTTCGGCAATCTGGTCTACCGTTTCGCCGTTGCCGAGTGGCCAGTTTCGCCATTGTTTGCCATAAATTGGCCCCAGTTCTCCTTGTTCATTTGCCCATTCATCCCAGATTGAAACGCCGTTATCGCGCAGATAGGCGATATTGGTATCGCCCTTTAAAAACCACAGCAGTTCGTGAATGATGGATTTTAGATGCAGCTTTTTAGTGGTCAGCAACGGGAAACCTTGTGCCAAATCGAAACGCATCTGATGCCCGAAAATCGACAAGGTGCCGCTGCCGGTGCGATCAGCTTTGCGGTGGCCGGCACTGAGAATTTTGCTCAGTAAATCTAGATATTGTTGCATGGTTCAGAGTTTTTGGCTGCGCGTAGTCTTAGATTAATCCGTTGTGTTGATAGCCATATCAGCGCCTGAGCAGGCCGGCGCTTTTCCGGCCTGATGTTTTAAAATTAGGTAGGTGATTTACCCGGGTTGATGGCCTGATACAGCAGGATTTATTGTAATAGTTTCAAGGCTTCAGCGGCGGCTTTCTGTTTGGCTTGGTTGTCAACGGCATTTATGACGGCATCGGCAGCATTGGGCGCAGATTGAACTTGATTGGTTAAAGATTGAGCTTGGCCGATTGCCGGCGCTGTTGTTTGATTAAGCTGCTGTACGGCTGATTGTTGGACTTGATTGCTGACAGCGGCTGGGGCATTTTCCAAATTTTGTAGTGCGCTGTCCGCATTTTGCATGGATTGGGCAGCAGCATCTAGCGGCGACTGTTGGGCTGACGCTATGTTGGCTGTCAGCAGTAAAGTGCAGCATAAAAGGGTTTTGTTTTGCATAGAAGTTTCTCCAGTTAGGTAATTTAAGCGGTATTACTGTGCGGCGATGCGCTGCAAACTCAAGGCAACTAAAGCCTTGGCGCGCTCCATGGTATCGGCTTCTGCATAGCAACGCAATTCCGGCGCATTGCCGGATGGGCGAAGATGGATAATCTCGCCGTCAGCAAAAGTCAGACGTAAACCATCCGTTAGATTGCGATGGCTGATTATACCCAATTCATTTCCCCATAAAGCGAGATAGGCCGCATCGTCATTTTGTAAGCGGTCAAGCAAGGCCAGACTGTTTGCGGTTGGAAAATTTTGGATTCGGTCGCTGGCCGAGTAGCGTTGCGGCAAATTAATCAGCAAATCCGAAATTTTGCAAGCTTGTTGACTGGCCATTGCCAGCAAAGCCAAGGCCGGTAAAACGGCATCGCGGGTGGGCAGTGCTTGTAATGTTTGTTCGCCTACTTTTAAGCCGTGACCGGCTAAAAAGCCACCGTTAGCTTCAAAGCCGGCCACGCTAGGGCTGCCGGTAGCAATCGCCTGTTCCATGCCGGCAATCACATACGGTGAACCGATACGGGTGCGAATCACGTTTTGGAACCAGCCGGAAGCTTCAATCGCGGTATTACAGCTGACTGGCGTGACTACCGTGTGTGCGCCTAAAAATTTAGCGACCAATAAGCCGACGATGTCGCCGCGCAGCCAAGTGCCGGTTTCATCTGCAAGCAAGGGGCGGTCGCCGTCGCCGTCGGTTGAGATCAATGCATTTAATTGATGTTCGGCCGCCCAAGTTTGTCCACGTTGTAAGTCTTCATCGCTGACCGCTTCGGTATCGATAGGTACAAAAATATCAGTACGCCCTAAACTGATGACTGTTGCGCCTAAGGCGGCTAATATTGCCGTTAAGCAGTCACGTGCCGCGCTGGAATGTTCATATACGCCGATACGCCAGCTTTGTAACAAATCGGCTGGGAATAGGCGGGTATAGCGCTGTTGGTATTGTTGTAGGGCGGCTGGATTGGCATCGGGCAGTGGCGTATTGTCAAAGATGTCTGGTAACTCGACGACCGCATTGCTCATCGCGGTTTCATCCGCTTTATCGATTTCACCTTCCGCGCGATAAAATTTGATGCCGTTACGATCAAATGGAATGTGGCTGCCGGTAATCATAATGGCTGGAACACCTTGTGTCAGTCCATATAGCGCCAAGGCCGGTGTGGGCAGTACGCCGCAAAAATCCACCTCACAACCAGCCTGCTCAATAGCCGCCGCGCAAGCCTGGACAATGGCCGGGCTGGAAGGACGTAAATCCATGCCGAGTGCGATTTTTTGTCCTGGCGCCGCCAGATTAAGTCCTTGTAAAAAAGCCAGGGTATAGGCGGCACAGACCTGATCGGTCATTCGGCTGACTAGGCCCCGCGCACCGCTGGTGCCGAAAGCTACGCCGCTTTCCGCCATCATTTCTTTGATATTGATTTTTATCATGTCAGGATTTCTTTGGTTGATTGATAAGTGTATAGCGTAAAAAACCATTGTTATTGCAATGGCTGAATTAAGATGATGCGCAAAAAATATTCGGCATTAAATTCCCGTTTTCCGATGGCTTAGAAAGCGGGAAGGTCAGCTACCCATTCTATAAGCATCCGGCAATAATTCACAGTAAATTTCCTTAAATACTGGAGAGACTAGGCTTAGGAGGGAAGCCTACAAATAAGGCGAGTGTGAAAATTTTAATTTGTCGTGTTTGCTACATTGTCGGGTGCTGATACTGCTAAATTGGCGCAATCCGGCATTAAAAACGCTAAATTTAAAAAGCAAAATATTCATCAACCATGACTTTACTAAGGACTTTGTGTGTCCTGGCAAGTGTTTTGCTTAATAGCAATTAACGACTCTCATTCATTACAATTCATAGGGGATTAAAGACAATGTTACTTGAAAAATATGACAGCCAAGGGCTTTTATGGATCACTACCTTGGTGGGTAAAACCACAACGGCCGGTCTTTCTGCTTTTCGCGGCGACTTAGTTTTAATTGAAGGCGCGATGCGGGAAGGATCGACCAATATCCGTGATCGAAAAACACCGGAAATGGTGATTAATCAGTCTGCTGTGCTGGCTGATAGTGACAAAATATTATTTGTTAACGGCTTATTCTTTGACTTGGCCCATCTGCCGGTATTTGTCGAAAAATATAAAGAGGCGCTGACACCTGATACCGTGACCTTATTTTATGTTGAAAATATCGCAGCCCCTATCCAGTTAGTTTATGAAGGTATCACCTTCAAACTGTTGCCTTATAAAGAAGGTATGGTTTGGAATGAAACCCTGGAAGCTTTGTACATTGAAAAAGCGGATTTAAAAGGCCAATCAGCGGAAGATAAAGTGATCACTATGTACGAAGCGGCTAAAGGCTTTAAGATTAAAGCCGAGCCTATCAGTTTTGAGCAGGCATTAACTCAAACTATCGTCGTTAAAAAAGATGCTTCGGTTGGACCGGTTTAAATATATATCGGCCTGTATGAGAGGGTGAGTAGATGAAAAATTTCAAAGCCATTAGCGTTTCGGATTCGCTACAGTTGATTGCGCAGCAGCAGCCAACCATACTTGATTGTCGAGACCTTAAAGATTATCAGGCCGGGCATCTTGATAATGCTATGCATGTTCACGAGCAATTGCGGGATAGCTTATTGAAAAAAGGCGATAAACAAAAACCCTTATTGATTTATTGCTACCACGGCCATGCCAGCGAGCACCTTGCGGAAATGTTTGGTGATTTCGGTTTCCAGCAGGTCTATAGTCTAGTCGGTGGTTATGCCGATTGGAAACAACACCACTTAGCCTAAAGGTGACAATATGTCTCAATTATCAAGAGAACTGGCTTTGCGTATTGCGCTGGCTTCCAGAGTGTTGCCCGGAGTTGATGTACAAAAATTGATTGGTGTTTTACACAGCAAAGTCGGTTCGCCGTTGGATGATGAAAAACTCAAATCAGTGACCGTCACCAATCTTAAAACAGGGATTGGCAGCCATGATGGTGAAGAAGATGGCGAGGATATAGGCATCGGTTTAGAAAATATCAAACTGGCGGTTCGCTACTTATGGGGCGAGGAAGAAGGCGATGAAGGCTTGCCCGAAATCCAGCCTTATAAGGATGGCGATATTCCTGAGTCCATTCGCATCGCCATTGCCTCAAACAGCGGCGCTTTGCTCAACGGGCATTTTGGTTCCTGTATCCGCTTTTTAGTTTATCAGTTAAGCAAAGAGCAGATGCGATTGGTTGATATTCGCTCCACGATTGAGGCTGATAGCAGTGATGACAGAAATCTATTTCGGGTTAATCTGATCAAAGATTGTCAGGTGTTGTTCGTACAATCTATTGGTGGCCCGGCGGCGGCAAAAGTGATCCGGGCAGATATCTATCCGATTAAAGTGCCGGATGTGATAGAAGCCACCGAGCAATTACAAGAGTTCCAGAAAGTCTTTGATGCGCCGCCGCCGTGGATGGCTAAAATTTTGGGTAAAACCGCTGAAGAGCGTAAACGCTTTTCTCACGATGATGCGGATTTAATTGCCGAAGGGTGATGTTTTAGTTGTCATGGTTTAAGGTAATACGCGCCGTTTAAAATCGAACGACTGCGACATGTCGTTCGCTGTTGCGTCTCGATCGCTCAACGGTTGCAAATCAAAGCGGGTTTCGATGAGCTTTAGAATTGAGGTGGTGTTGTAAAGCGTATGATCGACATAAGCCTTCTTGGCGAACGGCGAAATAATAATAGCAGGGATGCGGGTACCCGGCCCCCAGCGGTCTATCTCCGGTGGTGCCGCATGATCCCATAAGCCGCCGAATTCATCATAAGTGATGATGATGGCGGTGCTTGGCCAAATTGTGCTGCTGCGTATGTTGTCAACCAACTCCTTTACTTCGCGGTCCGCCGCCAGGATCGTGGAGTAACCCGGATGCTGGTTTTTGCTGCCGACCGGTTTAAAGAACGCGACTTGCGGAAAGTTACCGTGCAGATCGTTAAACAGCTTAGTTTTGTCTTGCAAATGCTCGCTTCGCGCTTGGGTGCCGGGGGCAAAGTTGCTGTAAAACACAAAAGGTTGATGATGAAACTGAAAATCATCAGCGGACTTGCGGTTGGCTATGGCGTCATCCCAACCACCGGCATACCAAATCCAGCTAATCCCTTTTTCCGATAAACGGTCGCCTATGGTGGCGTGTGATTGCGGCGGCAACCGATGTTCGGCATGGTCGTTATCATACGGGGGGTAAAAAGGTTGGATGGTACCCACTGCATAACCATCGTCAGTTATTGTGGGGTCGTTGACTGGTTTGCCGGTGGAAGGATCGTTTTTCCAGCGGCGTAATTCGGCCGGCGCGTCTTTAAACTCCGGTGTGCAAGCACAGATCAGCCATTGATGATTCAGAAAAGAGCCGCCGAAAGCGGCTTGAAAAAAATTATCGGCTAAGGTGAATTCTTTAGCGTAGTTCCACAATGCCGTACCGGAAAGATCGTAATGGCCCAAGGTTAAGCCGCCGGCTGAGGATAGCGCAGCAAATCGATCATTGCGTCCGCCGTCAATCTGCATTTGATGGATAAAAAATCGGTGGGTTAGATCGGGGTGTTTATCCTCAGGTGACACATAATCGGCGATGGCAAAAGGTTGGTTGGGCAAATTGCTGGGAAACCGGCTGTCGATCTGGTTGCCATCCATCACCAATGGCAAGGTATTATAGGGTCGGCCATATTCGTCAACTTGTAAGGCTGACTTTTTGGCTTGTTTCAAGCCATTGGCACCTGGAAATAGGCCAAATAAACTATCAAAACTGCGGTTTTCCAGATAAATGACAACAATATGTTCAATACGATCTAAACCTTTTGGCGCAGCTAGTGATGTGGCGGGCAGCCATGCGGTTAATGCCGCGGCCAAAGCCGCGTTACGAATACTCTGCATGGTTTTAACCGCCAAATAATTGATGATCAATCAAATCGCACAAACAATGCGAGATCAGCAAATGAACTTCTTGAATACGGGCAGTTGATAAAGAGGGCACTCTAATTTCGATATCCGCTTCATTTAATGCGCCGGCCAAAATGCCGCCATCTTTGCCGCTTAGGGCGATAACCGTCATCTCCCTATCGTGCGCAGCTTTTACTGCTTTGATGATATTACCGGAATTGCCGCTGGTGGTGTAGACCAGCAAAATGTCGCCGGATTGCCCTAAGGCTCGTAATTGTTTGGCGAAAACCTCGTCAAAATGGTAATCGTTGGCGATAGAGGTGATGGTTGATGTGTCGGTGCTCAATGCTATGGCAGGCAAGGGTGGGCGATCACGCTCAAACCGGTTAAGCATTTCCGAAGAAAAATGCTGGGCATCGCCAGCCGATCCGCCGTTGCCGCAGGTCAGCACTTTTTTATCGTTCACCAAAGCTTCAACGATTTTTTGCGAGGCGAATTCGATTAGCTCGCAGAGGCTGGCCATGGCGTCTTGCTTGGTCTGGATGCTGTCGGTGAAATGATTGATGATGCGGTCTTGTAAGCTCATAGTTCTCAGGTTTGAAAAGCGTTTTTAATCCAGTTGATCCGATTATCGCCGGATATGGCGACCACATCGAAACGTATCGCACTATGGCCCAGCTTGTTTATTATGACATAGTGTTGCGTGGCGGAAATAATGCGCTGTTGTTTTTGCCGGGTAATACTGGCTAGGGCGCCGCCGAACTGTTCTGATTTGCGAAATCGTACTTCAACGATTACCAGCACTTCGCCGTCTTTCATCACCAGATCCAGTTCCCCACTTTTGCAGCGGTAATTAGTACAAGCCAGTTGCAGGCCTTGCTGCTGTAAAAAGTCGAGCGCTCGTTGTTCAGCATGCAAACCGGTTTGTAAATGTGCAGCTTTCGGTTTGCCGAATAGCATAAACCTTTACTCGGCAAAACCGGCAAATACCGGTGTGCCACCCTTAAATTGGCCGCAAGCCAGTTTGCGAGTAATGCGGTTCTCAGCATTGAGCGATAAACGTCCAGTTGCCCCGGCATAAGGGGTAGTAGCCAACTGATCGATTTGATTGAGAAGATTGTAAGCGTCTATGCCTAATGCTCTCAGTCTGATCTGGTTATCGGCCGGGAATTGTAATGCAGATTGGCTGAGTGGGCCGCGGTAAGCTTCAGCAAATAACCAGGGTAGGTCGCAAAAATTGATTTTACCCAATTCAGTATCGTGGATAGGATCGACATAACCTTTATAAACAGTGGGCATAGCGTACACGGCTGGTTCAATGGCTGGGCGAGTTTTTAATTGCGTCATCAAGTCGCGGCCAAACTCAGGGTTAGCGCTGAGCAAAAAGGTAGGTGCTGATTTTGTGGCGTTGCCGTCAAATTTAAGTTCAGGGATGCTGTTCAACAAGGTAGCCACATCATACTGCTTAGGGGCATAGTTTAACATATTAGACACTATGCCGCCGTTACGCTGCCAGGCTGTGGCCAGATAATGGCCTATGCGGTGGCCTTGTGGGGTGTCGGCAACCAGCACCACAGCATTTTGCCCGCCTTGGCTGCGCGCTTTTAATACCAGTTGTTCAGCCTCATCAATAGGGCTTAAACCAAACTGATAAAGATTATGCTTAACCAGATTTTCTACATGATTCAGCGCCAGCACCGGTATAGTCAGATCGGGAACTGTTGCCAGGGCCTGCACTTGTTCCTTAACCAAGGGACCAAGCACCTGTTTTGCGCCTTCGGCAATGGCTTGCCGATAAAGATCGGCGATGTCGCCGTCCTCGCTGTTGTAAAATTTTAGGGTTGGCTGCAAGCTTGCTGTTTTGGCGGCTTGGCGTTGCGCAGCCAGCAAGCCGTCTTTTATCGCATTTCCTGCCGCCGCGTATGCCCCGGTCGTTGGTAAGAACACGGCAATCGTTGCGGTGGCTGGTGGCGGCAAGGCTGGGTTAAGATCAATAGCTGCGGTATTTTCTGTGCTTATAGGAAAGGCTTTGGGGTCAAGATAAGTCTGTAAAAATTTGGCGGTGGCTGGATGGGTAGGATATTTTAATCGCCATTGCCGGGTTTGTTCATTAACATTTAAAGCCGTTGGCGTGGTTTGTTTAAGTATTTTGGCTAAACTCATCCAGCCGCTCAGTTCGTCATATTTGCTGGGTTGCTTGTCCAGGTCTTCAACTGACAACAGGCTTAAGGCATCCAAAATAGTTGCCATATTTTCCTGCTGCTGGGCTGGGCTGGGTAACAAGTTTTCCAAGCTGATCCGAGCGCGAACGCCGGGTAGCACATTGCCTTTTCTTAAGTGCGCGATAGACAAGGATTGATAATATGTAATCTGATCTTGAGTGCTCAAGAATTTGGCTTGCGCTGTTTGCAACATCAGCAAGGCGTGATCAATATCGCCAATCCGCAAGGCGATTTGTCCGTCCAGTAAATTGTATTTGCTGCGATATTCCGTAGCTAAATCATTAAAAACAATTAGATTGATCTCGTTCTGCGCACTTCGATTGTCACCAGCTTGTAGTAGTCTATCGGCATTCAGCAAATGCTGATAGCTTGGATTATTGGCTACGGCAGGCGTCAGCGCGGGCTTGGTTGCCGGAACGGGGGGCTGGGAGGGTAGTTGTGATAGCTTGTCAGTGGGCGTTGGCGGCGTTACCAAGTCTGTGCTGCACGATGCCAGCAACAGCAGGGCGAAAAACCAGCAAATCAGCCGATGACAGGGCATAATGAAAGCAATATTTAAATTAGCCATTGTGCAGAGGATATAAATAAAAATGTGCGGTAAATTATACGTGGTTGCCACCCCAATAGGTAATCTGGGCGATTTCAGTTTTCGGGCAGTAGAAATACTCAAGCAAGTTGATCTGATTGCCGCTGAAGATACCCGCCACGTCATTATGCTGCTCCAGCATTACGGCATTAATAAGCCATTGATTTCACTACATCAACACAATGAAGACAAGGCCTCCTTGGGCTTGGTGGAAAGAATACAGCAAGGCCAGAGTATTGCGCTGGTATCCGATGCCGGCACACCGCTGTTGAGTGATCCTGGTTTGCCGTTGGTTAAGCTGGCCAAACAGCAAGGCATAGAGGTATCGCCCATCCCCGGCGCCTGTGCGTTAATTGCAGCCTTATCGGCCTCGGGTTTACCCATCACTCGTTTTAGTTTTGAAGGTTTTTTGCCGCGTACCTCGTCTGCACGGAAAACTTTTTTTCAGGTCAAGCACACAGACACCTCGACCTGGGCTTTTTATGAATCCAGTCACCGGATTCAGGCGGCGCTGGAAGATATGCTACAAGTATTTCCAGCAGAGCATCAAATTGTGATTGCCCGCGAAATCACCAAATTGCACGAAACTATCGTTAAAGGTGAATTAGCCCAACTTAGCGAGTTGGTAAAAACTGATGACAATATGCGTAAAGGCGAATTTGTGGTGGTGGTTGCCGGGGTAACCTTAACGGAAGAAGAGCAGGGTGTTAACGATGAGCAACTGCGTATCTTGAAATTGTTGCTGAAGGAATGTTCTATTAAAACGGCGGTGGCCTTGGCGGTGGAAATTACTGGGCAGCGGAAAAAATTGCTGTATCAGTTGGCGCTGGAGTTGCAAAGTTGTAAGGCGGGTTAGAGGTGCGTGTAATAGCTTTGTTTTTGGTAAAGCCGTTTCCGCATCTCGTAACCGGCCAAGCGGATCGTCCGAATTCTGTTTGTAATTGACAAGCATATGATGATTTTGCTGCATGGATTTGTCAAGAAGAGTCAAAAAACACCGAAGCCAGAAATCGATTTGGCCAAACAAAGATTGAAAGCATTACGAGGTAAGCAATGAACAGTCAACACGAAGAGAATCCTCATATTGGCAGTGACTTCGATGGTTTTCTAAGCGAGGAAGCTATTCTTGACGAAGTCACAGCGGTAGCAACCAAGCGTGTCATTGCCTGGCAAATATCAGAAGGCATGTCTACGCTTAAACTCAGTAAGACTGAGATGGCAAAAAAAATGCACACCAGCAGAGCTTCACTTAATCGATTGTTGGATGAAGAAGATACCAGTTTAACCTTGACCACCTTAGTGAGCGCAGCCACTGCGCTTGGTAAAAAGGTAAAAATAGAGTTGGAACCGGTGTAAGGGCCGTAGGCTGGGTTGAACAACGTGAAACCCAGCAAATGCATTGAAATAACCGAGTTACTTTGCATTCAAACCATCCTTTAGGTTACAAAGCTTATCAGCTTTGAAGCTGGGTTTCATTATCATTCAACCCAGCCTACTTTTGCAAGCCTACTGTCGGCTTATTTGCCATATACGGTCATTGGCAATTTAAACCGACTGTCGCTTTTGGGTCGAAACAAAACGATCATATTCCCAACCAAACTCTGAATTATCTAAAAATCACATTATTCCAACCTGATTTTGCAAATAGCCTATTTTTCAGAGTAAGCGTTCACTTCCCCCTCTCACGCACTATCCCCCCGCATCAAACTCAGCAAATCATCCGTCGATATTTTGCCGCTAATATCCGCACCATCCAGCAAACTGTCCGCCAAATCGCGTTTGTGGCTGTGCAGGGCAACAATCTTTTCTTCGATGGTTTGCTTGGCTATCATTCTATAAATGGTCACCGGCCGTAGCTGGCCCATGCGGTGGGCGCGGTCAGAGGCCTGATCTTCAACCGCCGGATTCCACCAGGGGTCCATATGGATCACATAATCGGCAGCAGTTAAATTTAAGCCCACCCCGCCGGCTTTTAAACTAATCAAGAACAATTCCCCTTCGCCGCGCTGAAAGGCATCTACTCGTTGTTGGCGGTCTTTGGCTGGGGTGCTGCCGTCCAGATATTGGTAAGCGATGCCGCGTTGTTCGATATAGTCTTTGATCAGTTGCAGGTGATCGACAAATTGACTAAATACCAACGCTTTATGTTTATTTTCAAGTAGTTCGTCAACAATTTCGCCAAAAGCCGCCAGTTTACTGCTGGGTAGAGATACATCCGCGTTGGCTAAAAGGGTGTTGCAGCAGCTGCGGCGTAATTTGCTGATAGCGGCCAGAATTTGCAGGTGTTTTTGGCCGGGTGCGCCATCCGAGCTGTTTAATGTCGCCAGGCTTTCGCGGCGTAGTGCTTCATAAAACGCCATTTCCTCGTTGCTGAGTTCGACAAAAATCGGAATTTCCGTGCGCGGCGGCAGTTCTTGCAAAACCTGGGTTTTGGTACGGCGCAGGATGAACGGTTGTATCAGTTTTTTCAGTTGTTGCCGCGCTTGGTGGCTGCGGTCGCGTTCGATAGGCCCGGCAAAACGCTGATTAAACTGTTCCAGCGAACCTAATAAGCCGGGATTAATAAATCGAAACAAATTCCACAGTTCGCCCAGATGATTTTCCAGTGGTGTGCCGGTCATAATGATTTTAAACTCGGCTTGTAAGCTCATCGCGCCTTGTGAGCGACGGGTGGCGGCGTTTTTTATCGCTTGCGCTTCATCCAGAATGACGGTTTGAAACGGGATTTTCGCCAGCATTTCTGCGGCTTGTTCTTGTTGCAGCAAGCCGTAGCTGCAAATCAACAAATCGTAGGGGGCCAGATTATCCAGCAGCTGTTGGCGGTCGCCGCTGCCTAATAGCTTTGGATTCAGGGTTGGGGCAAAGCGGCGGGATTCGTTTTCCCAGTTCATGCAAACCGAGGTGGGCGCAATGATTAAGCTGGGGCCTTGCGGGGCGCGATCCACTAATAACGCCAGACCCTGCACGGTTTTACCCAAACCCATGTCGTCGGCCAGACAAGCGCCGACCCGCCATTGTGCCAAACGCGCCAGCCAGTTGTAGCCGTCGATTTGGTAATCACGCAATTCCGCCTGGAAAGTAGACGGCAAAACGGGTTGAAATTCGCGTGCTGATTTTAATTGTTGGATATGCGCTTGCCAGTGTTTATCGGCTTTGAGGCCGCCGATTTCATCATCCCAATCTTCAAGGGTTAAAGCCGCCAGTGGATTGATACGTACTTTTTTGCCGCTGATGTCGGCATAGGCTTTTAAGTCATCTAAGCGGCGGCGGAAGGCATCGGTCAACGCAATAAATTGGCCATCTTGTAAACGCAAAAAACGTCCTGGACTACCGCTTAATAAGCCCAGCAATTGCTGTATCTCAATTACGGTGTCTTCGTTTACGCGTAGTTCACCCTGCAAGGCAAACCAGTCGTTATCGCGTTTGATTTGCAGGTTAAAGCTATTGCTGTGAGTTTGACCCAGCAGTTTAAATTTAACACCTTCCGGCCATTCCAATATGGCTTGATCGCTTGGCAATGCTTGAAGTTGCAATAGCAGCTCCAGGCAGGTTTCCGGGTCTTCCAGCAGCCAGTCGCCGGAGTCATCGCGGTCGTTGCTTTGCAATACCGGACAGGCGTTTATTACAGACTTTGCCAAGGTTTTTTCTTTAGCCAAATTACGTCTGGCCTGTAGCGGTTTGCCGTCGATTTCCGCCAGTACGCTTTCGCCGCCGTGGCCGGGCGGATAATAGGCGCCTTCGCTGCTGAAGGGCCTAATCAGCAGCGATGCACGTAGCCCTTCGCCATGTGGTAATAAGTGTATGCGTGGGGTAGCATCGGCAACAGTTTGTTCAGCTATGCTGGAGCTGCCGCCAATGTCGGAATGTACCGTCAGCAAGCCGGCGATATTGGTCAGGGTCTGTAAAACTTTGTCCTGTGCGGATGCCGGTACTTCCAAGCCTTTGGCTCCCAAAACCGAAAAAATTTTATGATGATCGGCAGTGAATTCTACGACTCTTAAACGGGTTGGTGTCTCCTTGCTGACGTGGACTTTTTGCTCGAATTTAGGCAAGGGTTCCAGGGTGATTTTAATTTTTTTGCCGCTAGCCTTACTCACTCGTAATTCCGCTTCGCCTTTTACGGCGTCAATTTTTACGGTGGGAGAGTCAGCCCAAAACAGCAAAGGGTGGCCAATCAGCGCCAGCGGCATACTGCTGTCGAAGTCGTAAAAGTGATTATTGCCATACCAGCCGTTTTCGCGATATTCCTTGATGTGAGCGCAAAGCTTTAAATCCGCTTCGCTCAGATAATCAAAGCTGTCGCGTTCGGTATGCAGGCGTTTTAGCGATACGGTTCGGCCTTTGCTCCATCCACCTTTGGCTTGCAGTTTTTGTTCGCGAGCTTCAATGAGTATGCTGTGTTCTGTTTCGCTATAACTCACAAACCAGCAGAGCCGGGCGGCTTTTCCTTCGGTGGCGCCGTCAGCGGTTTTGTGGTCACTGTTGTTTAGATGCAATAAGGCATCCAGCGCCAGTTCCCAGTCTGGACGGCTGGTAAACAATTCGGCAAGTGCCTGCGGCTGTTGTTCAAAAAAACTGACGTCCCATTGCTTGGCTTTGTTGGGCTCAATAGTAATAAAAATTTTAGCCAATTCTGCAGCCGGCCAGCGGTAACCATTATTGTGCAGTTGTTGATAAAGTTGTTGGCTAAGTGGGGTGACATAATCAAAATGTTCAGCTTTGGTCCAAAATTTTATCAATAATAAAAATACTTGCAGCAGTAATGGCCGTGCCACTACCGTTTCGGGCATCCCGGTTTCGCTAAAGCCTTGATTTGTTTTATAGGGAATTTCCGTGCGTAATAATACTTCGCGCTGGTTTAAGTCGCCCTGACTAAATTGTTGAAATGCCACAATGTAACGGTAAATGCCCTGCCAGATGTTTTCGCATTTAATCGCCTGGGTCAGCAGGGTGTCTAATTGGCTGCGTTGGCTAATATTGTTGATTTTTAGGAGGGCCAGCGGGTAAAACACGCCGGCTAAGCCATAAAAATAAGTTGTCCGTTTTCCTGATTGTTTTCGCAGTAAACGTAGGGCGGTGTCATACTGCGCCACTGCGGCTTGAACATCACCCTGTAAAAAGAGCCGGGCGGCGGTAATGGCTTGCAATTCGGCATCACTGCTGTTATCGAGCAGAACTTGTAATGCTTTGCTATCACCACGGAGCAATAATAATTCAGCTAGAACGCGTTTCAGTAACGGTGGCTGGTTTTCGAGGTTGAGTTGGCATTGTTGCTGCAGAAAGCTGATAATTTCAGGGCTGTCATACAAATACAATAATTGATGCAGACCAAGGTAGCAGGCGTATTGCTGGACAAAAAGCGGGTGTTGACGGCTAAGCCAGTCGGCATCCAACGGGTTTGATAGCCAGGATAGATAAATATCGAGGATGTTAGGTAACTGCTTATAGCGCCTGCCGACATCAAGGATTTGATTAACTTTGGCGTAGTCACCGCGATAAAATTGAATCCTGGCATGACGTAAATAATCTTCTGCAGAGGTTCGATGAAAATCATTGCTGTTGAAAGCAGATATTTTCTCAATCACCCTAGCATAAAGCTCAAATTCGTTATCGCTTACCAATTGCCTGGTAATTGATTCCGCCAACATTCTTTGGCTGCGGAAGCTGGGTTGATTACGCGGTTGTTCCAGTAGTTGGCTGCGAAGTAGTGCTTGCAGGATTGGCTTTAACGCATCGGTTTTTAGCGTTTTGCTTAATTTCAGTAGCGGCAAAGCTTTGGCGATTAGCGTTATCTGGGCAAAGTCATAATAAACAGACAGCAACTTTAAGAGCTCCTGCTGTTCGGCAGGTAGTTTTTGATAGTGAGCTAATAATTGAGAACGTTTATCTGTTGTCATTGCCGGATTGATGGCTGTACGCGGGGAAACTGCTTACCTTAAACAATTAGGCTATGAAAGCCAAGAGATTTGTTGATAGTGGTTCAGTTTGAAAATTAAAACCTACTGGACTTTTTCAGCGTCCATGCTACCTTATTGGCTTGTTAACGATAAATATCAGCACGTTGTCCTTAATTTGGCATTTGACACTGAAACATCACTCAATATTCTGAATTTGTATCTATATTGAACGTGTAAGGCATTGATTAAAATAATTGTCATTCAATATGAGTTGTTCGATTGTACACCCTTTGGTACACCTTTTTAATGCGCTTACATACTACACCTTGGGATTGATAGACACAATGACATGGCAATTATTCGTACTTGTGTTTATGGTGTAACCAAACACAGTCATCAGGCTGGCGCAGCTTTGTCAGTTACCGATTCTGGTGGTTGTTACTAGGTAACGTTACCAACCAGGTATTACTGACGCCGATAGCTCACCGTCCGACAGTAACGCACAGACAAAGCCATCTTTATTGGCCGCCATAGATAGCTAAATCCGGCTATATGGCGCTTTCACCATGCTAAGGCCGTCACTGCTACCCATGACCGCGCTGTAATATCATCAAAAAAAGCCGCTGAGTTTTTTGTATTTTTTTTTTGGCGTGGAAAACTTCAAAACAATGTTCACGACATTAACCAAGTTCACCACTTCATAGTCAGTGACTAGGTAACAGCCACCAAAGCTAGACCGCCGCCCGTAAATCCCGCCCATGACCGCGCCGTGTACCAGTCGATTAGCACACTTTCAGGAAACAATAAATTGCTTAGCTTGTTAGTGTACCAACTTGCTGTAGTCCACGAATACCAAGGTCTACAGCCAGGCACGAATATTGACATGATGCTAATCAACAAATAGTAAACAATGGGGGCTGACCACCGCCGCCATGAAAAAGCATCAGGCATAAAAAAGCCGGTGTTACCCGGCTAATCTGTGTTACTTGCTATTGCGGCTCATGAGGTAATTTCACAAAATTAGTATTTTTTAGTAATTTTTTAGTTCTCATAAAGCTACAAATTGGTTCATATCAACCAATTTTCAGCCATCAGTGAATGGTGGGGTGAATTAGGTTAAAAAGATAATCCCCGATGGCTATGGCGTTAAGTTCCGATTCGACTAGCAAGAACCATCGGTAGGAATTGTTCTCCGTATCAACCCTAATGTAGATGCTGTCGAACCTCACGGCTACCCATAGGGAACCGGTGGCAAACGGCTGAGCGTCAATCTCATCACCAAACTTGCCGTTACATCGTGCCATGGCTTCCGCCGCATCATCTTCCCAGGCATTGAACCGCTTACATAGCTTGTCAAACATTTTCACCCCCAATGAGCACTAGCGCCCGATATTTACTGCAATCGTGCGCCGTTTCTGACCAATGACACGCGCCGTAAGGCATGACGCCAGCAGAACAAGCACCAGCACCCCCGCCGTGTGCGTTATAGCATTGGAAGTGCTGACAGCTTCGGCATGTGACAAGCGGCTGTTCTGGCTGGTTCTGTTTAACCAGCACTTTATCCGCCCACGACAGCGCCCACGCCAGCTTATCTGGTTCGTTGGCGCATACGTTCAAATATTCGTCGATCAGTTCCTGATCGGTTTCTTCGATTGCCGCCATATAGTCGAGCAGTTTTTTACGATGTGCCGGTGATAGTGGCTTTGGTTCGACCTTCCGCAACTCGTTGATGATTTCTGCTTTGTGCTGCTTCAAAAATTCGCGCTGATTTTGAGTTAGTGCGCTGGCGGGACTGATAACCAACGCATCGCCGTCTAAAGTGATGCTGAATCCGGCTTGTTTGATTTTTGCTAACGTTGTCATCAAAAAACCTCCACATCATTAGCCATTGAGTTGGTATGTAAAACTTTTCTTTTGGCGTGTAAATCTTTAAAACCATGTTCACCGTTTTTCTTTTTGATTTCCACGTTAACGCCGTGCTTGCCTGGTTTGCTGATTTCAATACCAATACCAAGGGAAGATAGTGCCGGTTGTTGCCGCCGCAATACATCACCTAACCCGCGCGGCGATTTAGGCCATGCGGTTGATTCGTGTTTGTGCTTGTCCAGCGTGTCAAGTAAGTTTTTCATTGTGCCGGAAAATACCAAGGCCGATGAGCCGGTATGCGCTTCAGTCATATCACGAACCGCTACGGCAACCGGTGAAGCCTCAAGCGCACGGCCTATACTCTCGGCGCGGTTCGCCTTGTACAGCGCATCAAACGTACCGGCTGGATGACCTAACGCTTGTGCCATCGCTTCGCCAAGACGTGTAAAATCGGCCATTCGCGGCGGATTCACTAGCTTCACGGAAGGCAACAACGCCAATGTTTTTACGAATAAATCCAACAAGCCGCCAAAAATACCGGGTTTAGCTGTCTCCCATTCGGCGGAAATCTCTGCTTCTTCGCGGTAAACAATCGGCGGCAATTCGATACTGATAGCGCGGTCGGTAAGGTCTTGAGCTGTAATCACGTTGGGGATGGAGTTGATGATGACAGGCCGCCGCACTTCTATGATGGTTTCGTCGGCATTGGTGTACAAAGTCCTTGACGCAAAACCGCCGCCCGTTGCCAGTGTACAAAGCGCGTCCTGCATGGCTGGCGTAATGTGGGAAAGATTTTCAAAACTTGCCAACCAGTTGCAACCGGCACTGACAAAAACATCCTCAACACTTTTTGGCGCTGCTCGCAGGTTGACAGAATTGTTGTCGATCAATTGGCGTAACTTGTTTTGCGTCGAAGACTTCGCTGAGCCTTGAGTTCCGTTCAAGGCTAGGATGGGCTTCGGTGTCTCAGCACGGAAACATTCGAGTAGCCACGCCAAGACTAGCAGCCTGACAGGTTCGGGAATGTTAATGAAGCTCCATAGCTTAGACAAGTCTCCGTCCGTCGCTGGAATGGGTAGCGACTGCATGGAGCTGGGTTGCCAGAATTTCACCGCACCACCGCCGCGAATTAAACGCCAGCCGGTGGGTGATATTTCGATAATTTGTCGCGACTGATCACCGACGTACAAGTAATGCCCTTCGTTACTGTCGGCAACTCTCAGGTGTACGCGCTGGTTCTCGCCGTCATGTTTGGCAATGCCGGACAAAGCAAGGCCTGCCTGCTTGATCGCTGACTCACTTGCCGACTTGCCAAAATTGCTGGCTGCCTTGGTCTCGGTGTAGTATTTGAAGCTAACCCAATCTACGAACTCCTTACCGCCGATTGGCATGGTTCGTTCTATGCCGTCATAAGTTGTTGATATAAAAGCTTTATCAGCTACGACATCAAAGCAAAGCGCGCCACTGCCCATCACCAATTCAATCAGTTCTGTTGCTACCGAATCGTGCTGATCACCGTTGGCTGATCGTTCCGGTTCTGCCATTGAATCAATATCTGCCATCGGCACGCCAGACGGTTTGGAGGACTTGATCTTGTCGCGATACTCGAATTTTAACGCTGGATTGGCATAAACAAGTGCGAGCGCCTCGGCAAATTCTGGCGTTGCTAGTGCCGCTGGGTTCTCGCCGCACCCTATCAAGGCTGCATCAATCACTTGTTTAGCGCGTTCGATTTCCTCATGAACTGGGTCAATTGCTTGAGACAGGTCTAAATGGTGAACTTGGTTAATGTCGTGAACATTGTTTTGAAGTTTTTCGCCCTGAAAAAAAAGTTTTTGGTCTAGGTTCAGTGGCTTTTCGTAGTTTTGGTCTGGATTATCCACGGGGAACCTCGAATGTCAGGCTATCGTTCCAATCATGTCCAGGTGTTGCGGGAACAATATACTTGCCGCCCACAGCCACCGCCGCCACCCGTGCTGCTTTCTGCCCTGTGCCCGACAGATCGTTATCTCCTGCAATGACGATTTCCACTGCTGGGAACATGCGTGACACCACGAGCGCCACAGGCTCCAAATTTCCAGCGTCTAATGCCACGACGACAAATAAGCCGGCGTGCTCGTGGAGACTCGCACCAGTAGCCCAACCCTCGCAGATCAAAAGTGGTTGATTTTGTTGTGGTTTGCCGATCACGGAAAAACAACCTTTCTTCTTACCGCCCGCCAAAAAGCGTTTGGTGCCGTCAGGTTGGACGAACTGAAGGTTTACCAACGTCCGGTTTTCATCGTAAATCGGAACAACAAGCGCGCCGTTGTAGCAGCGTAAAGCGTTGGGTTTGATGGATTTTTTTATCAGATATGGGTGTTGCGCTTGCTCGGCTATTGGTGAGGCGTTGCGCCATATAAATCTGGCTTTTTCGCTGGCTTCGTTGTGGCGCATTTCCGCCGCTGCCTTTCGTTCGGCTTCTTGCCTTTGACGTTCGATTGCAAACGTCCTGCGCTCTGCATTGGTTGGCGGTTTAAAATGCCCGCGAAACGTCCAATTCTCCTTTATTCCTTGCCGGAAATCTTGGTAGAACCCGGACGGTAGACCGTCCAGGTGCAACGTATATCGCCCACTTAGCTTGCCGTCTATCTTGAATCGATGCAAAGCGCCATCGCCTACGATGTCATCCGGTGGCGTAATACCCGCTTCACGCATGGCGTCGCTGAAGCTGGCGATAATTTCAGAATGGCTGTTATGCATCACGCACGCACCTTGGCGGTATTTGCCGAAGGTTCTTTTCTTGACGCCTCCAGCTCAATAACTAGCTCCTTTATTTCTTCCTCAGACTTCCCGGAAATTCTAGCCTGATTGATTGCCTGAACTTCGTTGGCCGGCCAGCCGCTTAGACCTCCGCCAAGTTTGACCGGTTTGGGCATCAGGCCTGCCTTAATTTCGCGGTAAAGGGTCGATCTAGATTTGCCGGTTGCCTGTTCGACAACTGGACGTCGATATATCGGATTGATGGGTAGAATGGTTTGTTTCATTAAAAGCCTCGCACAAATAAGCTGCATTGGGAAGCAGCGGGAATTTGAGGAAAGCTTAGTCAGCGCACCTTAAAAGGTTAAATCGTGCATTGAACGTGTACTAAACGTGCATTGAACGTGTGTTTAATTTCTACTGCATTTAGTTATTGTTGCAAGTAATTCTTTGCTTAAATCTTTGTCGCCTTTTTGTTTTTTAGTGGCCTTGCCTTCTGTTTGATTGCTGGGCATAGGCTGTTTATATTCTTGAATAGCCTTTTTAATTTCTGCCTCTGTGTAATGTCCGGGTCTATTGGTTTTCAGCCAATCGCTTACTTTCTCCAAGTCATAAAGCGGATAACCTTTCTGCCCCGTTCTTGCTACTCCAAAGACATTTTTGTTTTCTCTGTTGAATATGCCGCGCCACTGCTCTTCAGTAAGCTTATTGAAAATGCGCTTAATCTGATTTCTATTAAAGCTTTCAGTGCTTTTAATTAACGCGGTTGGTAGCTTGTCTGTGTTGCCATTATTACCGTTGAGGATTGCATCAAACCAAGCTTTAATATGATCGCTTGGCTTTTCGTTGATTGAATCAAGGAACGCCTGAAAATTAAGCGCGTCGTAGACTTCTTCAATGATGTTGCCGCCATTGTGCCGCGAGTCTGGATACAAAATACTAGCGCTAATCATGAGGTCACTGATAATAACCCAGTCGTCCGGCTTTCCAACCCTCTTTAATCGACGGTCTCTATCCCTAGCCGTAGGCTTTCGTTCAATAGATAAGCCTTCCCTTTTGTTAATTGATCGCCGCAAAGCTTCCCGCTTTTTGTCGTTATCAGGTTCTTGTAATTGCGCTAAGTCATAAGCATTAAAGTGTTGAGGCCAATTTTCCCCCGCTTTATTTTCTGGTATACCTAAATCAATAGCCGCATACTGCCAGCAAACTGAATGACCGTTCATTATTAAACACCTCGTTAAAGTGTAATCGTTACGAAAGGATTAACCGGAAACAGGGTAACGAATCCTGCTTATTGCCCCGTCGGGCTATCCGGTTAAATTCGATTAACCTGCTTTTCTAATTGGCGTTACATTCCAGGTTTTGCCGGTTTCGCAAGCTTCCAGATAGTTAGCCAGCTTTTGTAGTGCGGCTTTACGTTCGTCAAAGTAATCATGGTGGTTATAGATACGCTCCACGCCTTTGATTTTATGGTTAAGGCAACGTTCGGCAATATGGGATTCAACACCAAGCGCGGCAAGATGGGTTCTGGCTGTTCTTCTAAAGTCGTGAATGGTGAACGGCTCAACGCCCGGCATATTGGCCTTAACCTTGGATAGCGCAACGTTCAAAGTATTTTCGTGAATGTAAGGTAAGCGCCGGTCTTGATATTGCCGCGCCGGTAACAGGTACTCATTGCCATCAGCCAGCCGGACTAAATCCCGCAAACATTCAACCGCCTGCTTGGGCAACGGTATTATGATTTCTGCTTTGGTTTTGGTGTCGGCTGTTGTCAGCTTCCATGTAGCGTTATCCAGGTCGAAAGCCGAAACCTTAGCCGTCACCAGTTCGCTTTTTCGGACAGCCAACATAAGCAATAGCTTGATAGCGAGTTCATTGATGGATGAAAAACCCTTGGTTTTCCGCATGGCCTCGAATAGCGTTACCAATTCTTCGCGCGATAGCGTGCGGTCTCGCGGGTCTTCTTTGCCGCCAGCGTCGGACAGGTCGAACGCTGACGCCGGGTTAAACTGGATGATGTGCCGCTTAATGGCATAGTCGAACATGCGCTTAGTCCAGCGTAAAACGTCATTGGCGATAGTTGGCGCTCCCCGCTCGACTATGGTTTCAAGCATTCTGGAAATGTCCATAGGCTTTACGTCTTCAACCGGTATCTTGCCGATATTGGGCTTGATGTCTTTTTCGATCCGCGCCCTAACGATGTTGGGATGTTTCCAGTGGCCTAAAATGTTTTTGGTAAAGTATTCGTCGGCCAATTGCCCGACCGTATAGGCGTTTTTCTTGGCTTCGATTTTCTCCAAGGCCTCGGCTTTGCGTTCCTGTTTTTCTGCCGCCACATCGTAGCCAAGCGCTACCCTTGCCCGAAACTCTTTAGCCTGTCTGCGGGCTTCGGCAATCGATAAATCTGCATAGCTACCCAAAGTTACCCAACGAGTAGCCCCTTTGATTTTGTAACGAAAACGCCAGACAGGAATAGCGAAACTTTCGCGATAACTCAGGTAAAGCCCATCGCCATCGCTTTTACCTTCAAAACGCTCATTGTTTTTTATCCAGGACTTAATTTGTAAATCGGACAGAATCGCCATTGCTCGGGCTCCTATTAGGTGTACCACTAGATTTAGGTTGATTATGCCAGTGGTACACCCAGTTGTACACCTAAAAATTGCGCTTGTCTGAGACAACATGAAACAGTCTGGTACAAAAAAAGCCGCGATATACGCGGCCTTGTCTGGTTAGTGAGTCGGGCTGAGACAGCCTGAAACATCACTCAATATTCTGAATTTGCTCACGCATTTGCTCAATCAATACTTTCAGCTCAATTGATATCTGGGTCATCTCCTTGTCGCCGGATTTAGAGCCTAAAGTATTGGCTTCGCGGTTCATTTCCTGCATCAGAAAATCCAGGCGGCGGCCTGAAGGCTCGGTTTGTTTAAAAGTGTGTAGAACTTCTGTTACATGGGTTTCCAGTCTATCCAGTTCTTCACTGACATCCAGTTTTTGCGCCAGTAAAACCAGCTCTTGTTCCAGTCGATCAAAATTAGGTTCGGCGACTAACTCAACAACGCGGGCGGTTAGCTTGCTGCGCAGATTTTTTAAAACTTCCGGCATCCGAATGCGGGCATTTTCGACTAATTGTTTAACCTTCTCACAGCGCTCGCTTAACAGCAAGCTTAGTTGGGCGCCTTCTCGGTGACGGGTTTCCAACATTTTATTCAGCGTATTGTCCAGCAGGGTGATGATTTTTTCGCGCAAGGCTTCCTTATCGCTTTCATTTTCCTGCTGCACCCCAGGAAACGCCAGCACCTCCAGCGCGGAGAACGGTTGTGGATTAGGCATTCGTGCTTCAATCGCAGCGGTGGCGGCTAACAGTTTGTCAACCAGGTCAAGGTTGACTGCAAAGTGTTGCACGGTTAGCTGTTTTTTATAGCTTAAAACACATTCAATTTTGCCGCGTTTGAGTTTTTCGGCAATTAATTTGCGCACCTCAATTTCAGCAAAACGCAGACGTTCAGGCAGTTTGACACTGACATCGCTGTAACGATGATTAACAGAACGCAGTTCACAGAGAATAATCAAACTATCCGCGACAATTTCACCATCTGCGAATGCAGTCATGCTTCTAATCATTTTTCACCTTCAGGTATGGGGGTAATGCTGGTTGCCCAGTTGGTTTTGTAGAGGCGCGAGAGAGGGGTATTCTACCCTGCGTCAAAATTTGGTGTGCAGCAACTATATTTATGCGGATTTGCTTTGCTGTCAACACCTGCAATCAATCAAAAGGCTGTCGTGCTGTAAATACGCAAAAGATTTCCTGATCACCCAATTGTCATAAATCCGCCATAACCAGCAAATTGTAGCCATGTCGGTAGGCAAGATTTAATAGTGTTATTATTGAGGTTTAGTTATCTAATTGATAATTATTATAAATTATTCGACATTAAATCTGGATCAAAATTTGCATTGCTAAGCTAAACAGCAGCACTGTTCCCACTAGCAATCTCGATCACAGGTGATTTATGAGCAAAATCGGTATATTTTTCGGAACCGATACCGGCACCACCCGATTGGTGGCTAAAAAAATTTACAGTCTTTTGGGAGATGAACTCGCGGATAAACCCAAAAATATCAATCGCACAACGCCTACGGAGTTTTTGCAATACGATGCGTTGATTCTGGGTACGCCCAGTTATGGGTTGGGTGAGCTGCCGGGGTTGGCAACCGGTTGTCAGGAGGCCAACTGGCTGGAATTTGCACCTTATTTGGATGGTGTCGATTTATCGACTAAACGGATAGCGTTGTTCGGCTTAGGGCATCAGGAGCGTTATGCCGACCGCTTTGCTAGTTCGTTGATTCATCTCTATCGCTTGTTTTACGGCAATGGTGCGCAAATCATAGGTCGGTGGAGCACTGCCGGTTATCAGTTTCAACATTCGGCGGCCATTATTGATAACGAGTTTGTCGGTTTAGTGATTGATCAACGCAGTCAGCCGTTTTTAACCGACGAGCGTCTGCAAAGTTGGGTGGCGCAAGTGAAACCAGCTTTGCTGCCCGCCTTGGCGCAGGCGGCATGAATATGTTTTCTACCGATACCGAGCAAGATTTAACCCCATTGGCTGATTGTGGGCAGTGCAAATTTCGCGATTCGTTGTTAACTGACGGTACGTGTAAGCCGGGCGATTGCTGTGTGGCTGCGCAAAGTGGAAGACAGATTGACCGGTTTTTCCGAAGTCATCCGGCTTACGCCGCCGATTATACTCAGGATGCATTTTGGGAGCGCAGAGCAATTGCCGCACGTTATTTACCAACCAATCGCTTGCAGCCTATGCTGACCGATCCTGATGAAGCCGTGCGGCGGGTTTTGGCCTATCGGGTGCCGTTGGAATGGTTGCCGGCATTAATTAATGATACGGACAGAGAGGTCAGAATTACAGTTGCAGATCGGTTGCCGGAACAACAATTGGAATTGATGGCCGATGATCCCGATTATCTGGTACGAGTCTATGTAGCAAAACGGTTACCCAAAGGGCGATTGTTTCGTTTTGTGGCCGATTCGGATAATCAAGTGCGGCGGACAGTGGTTGAGCGGATTCCCTGCGTCAGTCTAGGTTTGATGGCGGATGATCCTGATGTGGCCATTCGCCGGATTGTAGCGCGGCGGATGGATGAAGATGATTTGTATCTTATCAGCACAGATAGCGATTGGACGGTGCGCTATGAAGTCGCTTTACGAGCCGAGCCGGCCTTGTTGGCAACCTTGTTTGACGATGTTGAAGAAGATGTCCGGTTTGTGGCCAGGCAGCGTTGGGAGGCTTTGTCGTCCGAGGTTATCTATCATGAATAACAGCTTTATTGTCGGTTTAACTTATGCAGATCGTTTGCGCTTGGCTACCGAGGCTAGGCATCAAGCAATCAGTAGCTTGTTTGCCTCAGAATTGGTGTCTTTGACTTCCTTGATGGGGCCGATGAGCGATGGCCCGGAATGGCCGGCGGCGCCAGCTTGGCTGGCTGCCCAGCATGGAGCAAATGCTTGTATCGTCTCGGATGGTTTATCCGATCCCTGGGTGGAGCGCGATAAGCCGGAAACTGGCTTGGGGCTGGAGGTATTTATTGAATCACCCGATGCTGGTGTGGTTGCTAATGCGCCGTTGGCTAGGATTGCTGATACTTGGTTGTTTCCGTTGATGGCTGAAGTTAGCCATACCCTGGCGGGTTTTTCTAAGTTATGCGAGCGCTTGCTGAATGGCGAATTAACCTCGTTGGAATTTAATATCGAGCATATTAAAGATGGGCGGGGGCGAGTAGGCGCGTTATTAAATCTGTCCAGTTCACCCAGTTATCTATCTTTACCGGGCGGTAATGTGCGGCTGGTGCCGGTGACGTTGCTGACTGGCGCAGAATTAAAGTTTTTACGGGGTAAAGGCGATACTGGTCGGCAAGAGTTAGCTGATAAACTACTGGCTGTCGGAGTAGGGCATTTATCTTTACTCCACAGGCCCTCGGTAGTGTGAAGGGGCATTCATGAATGAATTATCCATTTGGTTACAGGCAAACGGTTTTCAAACCGAGCTGCCTTTGCTTGCCAATCAACAAGGTGAGTACGCCTTAATACTTGGTGCCCGCCAAGGTCGCTTGGATGTGTTGGCATTTTTACTGCGACACGGGGCTGATTTAAATCTGCTGGATCTTTATGGCAATAATGCCTTATGGGCCGCGTGTTTTGCAGATGCCGCCGATTGTATCGGCTTATTATTGGCCGCCGGGATAAATCTGGATTATCAAAATCCTAATGGTGCAACGGCGTTGATCTACGCGGCGTCTTGCGGTAAAACAGCCGTGGTTGAGCAATTATTGCAAGCCGGTGCCAATCCCTTATTGACCACGCCGGATGATTTCAGTGCACTGGATTTAGCGGCCAATCGCCAGTGTTTGCAATTAATGCGCAAAGCCGTTATGGCATTGGGATAATCCTAGTATCGGCAGCTGGACACGTTCGCCTGTGCCGACGAACGTGTAATCGCTTCAGTTTGGTTAGCTCAGTATGTAAGTTAAGATGGGTCGGCGTATGTTGCAATCACCACTCTTTGGCAAGGTCGTACTTTTGCGGATTCTGCCGACTGTCTGTCTGGCGGCCTTTACGGCTACAGAGAAAATGGATCCTCTGAGCACAGATGGCGAATAGTTTTAGTTTTCATTGATCGGATGAAGTATCTTGTCTGGCTAGTCATTCGTTATCAGTTATGGCTGATGTAATGATGTTTGTCGGTATCCGGTCAAGACTGAGTTGGTTTCCTTCTTGCCAATACGCTTTCAAGCCTTCATCCCCTTTCTTGCTAGCCCAGTCGTTAAGCAACGTGCGATCGCTTTCATAAGCGTAATTGGGAACGGCCATGCCGCAAGATGTTTGGACCAAGTCTATTGAGAGATCGAAAATTTGCCGCGCTCCTGGAAGCGGCTCAAAGTGTGAATACAGATTAAACCACTCGGAATTTCTTGGGTGGATCACTGTTGCTGCGCCATAGAGCCGCAAGATCAACGGTGGGCCTTCAAATGCGCAAAACATGACGGTCATGCGTGGGTTGTGTTGAACATGAGCGGCGGTTTCATTGCCGCTGCCGGTGACGTTTAACCATATTGCACGGTTTTTATTCAAAACCCGAAACGAGTCTAAGCCTTTTGGGGAGATGTTCACCCGGCTATCGGTTGTTGCCGTTCCGACAAAGAATATTTTCTGTCGAGAGATGAACTCGATGTGCGTTTCGGACAATTGGTCGTAGCGTTTTGCCATGAGTTTTCAAAGGTGAGTTGAATTGTGAATAACAGAGTTGTGCTATCAGGTTGAACACACATGTTAGGTGATTTTTTCTGCTTCGACTTCAAGTCTCACCATAGCGACATGCGCTTTACCTTCTGCATCTAGCGGCACTCTATACAGATATTTTGAACAAACCTCTTCGATAAATGCCTTTCTGTTTTCATTAGGTATTCGCTCCGTATACGGTAACCATGTTGTTCTAATCCATCCTTCCAGCCCTGATTTTCCATCATGCGTCATATCTTTGCGAATGAGTTCAAGACGATTGATAGAAAATCCAGAATCATTCAATAATACCTGATATTCATCGATACCCATAAAATTATAAGGAAATTCAAATTCATGAAAGTACTGCGCCCATTCATTCGCCGCCTTAATCTCGTCAATGACCGAAATTAAGCCTTCCGCGCCGCCTTTTCCGCCCATTTGCAGCAGAATTTTTCCTCCAACCCTAAGACTTCTATATATTCCTGCCATAACAGGTTTATGATTCTTGACCCAATGCAGTACAGCATTGGAGAAAACCACATCAAAACATTCGTCAAATGATAAATCACCGGCATCCATTACCTGAAACGAAAGATTAGGCTGCTGGTTTTGAGTATATTTTTCCTTTGCCAGTTCGATCATTTGCCTTGAGTTATCAACGCCGACAACTGAGCCGCTACCTACAATCTGAGCTAGTTCCGCCGTTACTTTTCCATCACCGCAACCTAAATCAAGAATGTTTTCCACTCCTGTTAAATTTAGTTTTGCAATGAGCTCTCTTGCCCATTTTTGTTGAGCTTCCGAGTTTCTTTCATAATCTTTTGCATTCCAACTGTATGTATTCATGATTTGCTGTTCCCGTTTCGTGAGTTTTATTCCAAGGTTAGCGTTAGAAAGTGGCCGAGTTCGTTTTTGCAACAACGGAATGTAGATTATTCGAAATAATATGCTGGTACAAGATGATACTTTATACTGGTATAAAACCTATCCAGGATCAGAACATGTTACGTAATAGCTCGCCAGACAGCCTCATTGATTTACGCCAGCAGTTAGGTAAATTTATCTGCGTACATCGGCAACGCATCGCTCCGGAAAGCGTTGGTTTTCCGACTGGCGGGCGGCGGAGAACGCCCGGTTTAAGGCGGGAGGAATTAGCGCAACTGTGTCGAGTGAGCGTAACCTGGATTACCTGGCTAGAGCAGGGGCGCGAAGTCGCAGCTTCTGCCGCAATGCTGGCGAGACTGGCGCAAGCTTTGCTGCTAACAACCGCAGAACGTGCATATTTATTCGAGTTGGCTAGCCGTCCTGACCCTGAACAATCAAGAATAAGAACGTTACTCCCAATTGCGCCAGTGCTACGCAGTGTCGAACAGATGGCATGCCCGGCGTATGTATTGGACAGACGTTGGGATGTCGTTGCTGCCAATAGTCAGGCTAAAACGCTATTTCTGGGTTGGGGAGCCGAGTCAATGGCAGGCTCCCCTAATCTGTTGCGATTTTTATTTATATATCCACGAGCAAAACTGTTAATAGATAACTGGGAAATGCGCTGTTCGAGATTAGTAGCTGAATTTCGTGCCGATTGCGGCAGGTATAATGATGATCCATTTATACGAGAGCTGGTGGATGAATTATGCGAGGTAAGTAATGACTTTTACCAATGCTGGCAAAGTCAGGCTGTTCTTGAGCGCGAAGGTGGTGAGCGAAGGTTTTGCCATCCACAACTAGGCGAGCTGATTTATGAGCAACTGACCATGCGGCCAGCGCTCCATAAGGATGCAAAATTGGTAATGCTTTTGCCGATCACAACGACAGGCGATCTGACTGGCAATTAGCGCGCGACACACCATTTGCATATGATTCAAGCAATAGGGTGATAAAGCGAAAACCATAAACCCAGGTTTTAGCAGCTTGCAGCTTAATTCCTATGGGAGTTGCCTGCAAAACAATATGCCTTAAAGCTGATCGGTTTGGTTGTGGTTGTCTGTGAAAAATTGGTACAAATCGCTTGCGAGAAAAATCTGCAGCTGCTTTCAGGAGTTGTTTTGCAATTGAGCCTTTTAAAGTGAAATTTCTGTCGATGATGAGGCTAAATCGATGATTTGAGTTTTATCCAGATCAAGATGATGTTTTAATTCTATCCATCCCTTTGGGGTAATCAGTACGCTTCGAGATTCCTTTTTGCGCTTCATCCAGCCTGATTCACAATAGACACTTAGGAGCTGGGTTCCAAGCGGCCCGGCGATATGATGGGTGCGTTCCGTCCAATCCAGGCATTGCCGCGCGTGTCGAGTCCGACATCAGATAGGCTGTTGCAGAAAAGCTTTCCAAATGAGACATGTTTTCCCAGCAATTCCCAATTTAAAACCTTGCTATACTTAATGTAATTTCGAGTTCCTTCAGGTAAGCCGCTATTAATACTCAAGCCCACACAGAAGCCCAACCAAAATTTTCATTTAATGCGATCATTTCAAGTATTGCAACAGCGTTTAGCGAGCTGCCGGATTTTCGCAAAAATGGGAATCATCAAAAATACCAGATAAGCGATGCGGCGATGAGCGCCTTCTCAGTCTTTTTTACGCAGTGTCCATCGTTTTTAGATTTTCAAGAACGTATGCAAAAAAGCATAATAAAAACAATGCTAAATCGATTTTTGGTGTCCACAAACTGCCTTCAACGAGCCAAATCAGTAATCTACTGGATCCGATTTCGCCGGATACGCTTTACCCCGTCTTAGCCGATGTGGGTGATCAACTTTACCGGAATGGTTGCCTGGACTCGTTTCGATCAATCAACAATACACTGCTTATAGCCTTGGATGGTACGGATTCGGTCAGTTCGGAAAAGATTTCCTGTCCTTGCTGTACCCAACAGACTTTAAAAATGGCAAAACCCTTTTTCGTCATATCGTGATCACACCAGTAATTGTGGCACCGGGTCAAAAACAGGTCATTCCATTACCCCCCGAGTTCGTTCAAGCTCAGGATGGCCATGAAAAACAAGATTGCGAACTGGCGGCAGCCAAGCGTTGGTTGATAAACTGGGGGCCTCATTATACTGAACGACGTGTCACGATATTGGGCGATGATCTTTATTGTCATCAACCGTATTGCCAAGCGATAATCGATCAAGGCATGGATTTTCTCTTGGTCTGTAAACCCGACTCCCACAGCTTGCTCTATGAGTGGGTAGCCGACTTTGAGCGGATAGGTCATGTGCAAACCCTCGAGATTACACGATGGACGGGCAAGAAGCGTCTGACCGAGAGTTATCGCTTCGTTAAGCAAGTGCCGCTTCGGGATAGCGATGATGCATTGCATGTCAACTGGTGCGAGGTGACCATCATCGATGACGCTAAAAAGCTGATTTATCGTAATGCCTGGGCCACTACTCATGACATTACCCCGCAAAATGTGCAAATTATCGTCGCGGCAGGTCGGGCGCGCTGGAAGATCGAGAACGAAAACAACAATATCCTCAAAAATCATGGCTACCATTTTGAACATAACTACTCACATGGCAATAAACATTTAGCCAACTTACTGGCAACATTAAATTTGCTCGCGTTTCTGTTGCATACCGCGCTGGATTGCTTAAAATCGGGTATGCCCATCTTCAGGCATATGAACTCCGTAGAACGAGAAAACGAGAATAGGCAAAACAGATTAGCCGATCATTGAGTTGCCGTGTTAATAATAATTAATATCTGACATTAGATCAGCAATTGCAGTCAGGATTACCATTAGGGTGTATGGCAAAATGGCTCTGCCTAACAGATACTTAGAGATAATAGTAACTATATGACTGATCTTACCGTGCAGCAAAATCCTTACGAAGCCAGGATGAACCGGGTATGCGACTATATCCGGAACAACCTTGACGATGATTTATCTGTCGAACGATTAAGTCAAATTGCTTTATTTTCAAAATATCACTTCCATAGGCAGTTTTCTGAGTATATGGGGATTAATGTTTTCAGGTTTATCCAATTGACACGCTTAAAACGCGCGTCCTACCAGTTGGCATTTAGCCTAAATTTGCGGATTATCGATATCGCATTCGATGCTAAATTCGAAAATCCGGAGTCGTTTGCCCGTGCATTTAAAAAAACCTTTGGTCAGACACCCTCGCAATTCAGAAAATCGCCGCAATGGAAATCCTGGCATGAAAAAAATCAGCTACCCATACCAAGCGGAAAAACCAATATGCAAGTTAACATAGTAGAATTTAAAGAAACCAAAGTCGCCGTGCTGGAACACCGTGGCCCAGTTGAGGCTTTGAATGACTCCGTCGGCATTTTTATCGAGTGGCGCAAAACCAGCCAATTATCCCTGGTGAAAACCAGCAATACTTATGGTCTAGCTTATGACGACCCTAAAACCACCAATCCTGAAAAATTCAGATTTGATCTTTGCGGTTCAGTTGAAGCTGATGTGCCGGATAATCCGCAAGGCGTTATCACTAAAATCATCCCTGGCGGGCGTTGCGCTGTAATCCGTCATTTTGGCCCACATGAAGCTATGGATGACAAGATACGTTTTCTGTATCGTGAATGGTTGCCGGAAAGTGGTGAAGAATTGCGAGATTTCCCTTGCTTTTTTCACTACCTAAACCTGTTTCCGGATGTGTCCGAGAGCGAGTTGATCACTGATATTCATTTACCTTTGAAATAAGCCGGAACAGAGAACTTTATGAAATGATTATCTCAGGCAGAAAACTGGATAATGTGAATAGTTAATGAGAGGTTCAATCAGATATTGAAAGCTCCAGCTAGTAAACGATAGGTTGTTTTTGTGTCACAGGTACGGTACTCCGTCTTTGTGGGCAAATTTCCATTTACCTTCTGTTAGCAAGGCCGCCAGATCATCATCCGGATAACTGCCTTGATCCCCCGGAGTTCTGTCACCCACTTCGAGATAAATGACTTCTTCCGAGGTTTCGTTTATCAAATGGTGCGCATTACCGGTTCCAGCCTTGAAACCTGCACACATTCCGGGAGAAAGCTGAGTGTGGCCTTCATCGGTGTATAGTGTTGGATACCCCTGCAGAATATAAATAAACTCATCTTGCGTTGTATGGGCGTGACGAAGTGCTGAAATGGCGTTAGGAGCCAAGCGTGTCAGGTTGACGCCAAAGTTAGTCAGGCCAAACAAGTCGCCAAGGGGATGCTTTTCTCTGCCGGCCATGCGTGAGGCGAATGGTTCAGGATAATTTGTAGGTTTGGAAGGCGTCTCAGATGCCGTAATGGCGATGGGAATAATTTGTTCGGACATTGGTTCCTCTTGGTTGGATTGCTGAAAGACAGGATTTAACGACTTTTATAAGCTTAGTCTAAATTATAGGTTTTCAACATCAGGCAGGTTTGCGAACACCTCTTCCACTGAATTGTTCAAGGTCAAAGCTTTAACTATCTGAGGAAGAGGTTTTGCCCAGATGCCGGGGAGATCTCTTTCAGAACGACTAATAATAGGAAAGGCTAATTTTTCAACAGGCGGGTAAAATTCGGCACTGACTCCCGGCTTGTTGCCGCGCGCATCAATACGATACCAGCCGAATTGTTTGAGGTAAACCGCATTTAATCCATGCAGGCAATAGGGCGGTTGATCATTTTCAATGGTTAAGCGTTGGTAACACAGTCCGGCAGGAATATTGTTGGCCCGTAACAGCGCAGCCAATAGATGGCTTTTGGCATAGCAATAGCCGGTCTGATGAATCAATACATCCGAAGCTTTGCACGTCACGGGATTCATGCGGTAGTCCCAACTGTGATTGATCGCGTCGCGGACAAATTCAAAGCAGCGTTTCGCCACATCATAATCGGAACGTCCTCTCGCGAATGCTAGTTCAGCAGCCTTTTGGGATACCAAGGGATGTTTCCAATTGATATAGTCGCTGGTTTCGATATATTGTTCCATAGAAATTGGCAAATGTTGTGGCTTAAAGTTGTTTATTACTGCTACGCCTTCGCCGGATTGCTGAATTAGAGTAGGATTTTTAACTTGCGGCCACCGGTAATGGCAAATCCCTCTCGCTGATAAAACGCCAAGGTTTTATCGAATTGGGGCAAGGGCGGAGTTGTTACTTCTAGCCGTTTCCAACCCTTGGATTTGCCGAAAATCCGGGCCTGATCAAGCAAACGAAGACCGACATTTTGACCACGAGCTGCGGATGCACATAAAATTCCGGGATAATGCCAAACACGCCTTCAGCATATAAGGCATAAGCTTCATACAAGGTAATAAAACCCACCGGCTGATTTTTTTCGTTTTGGGCAATAAAGACCGCATATTTCTCTTGCGCACCGCCGGCGGGAAATTTCGCCCCGCCCTGAGAACAAGCAATTATATTTAATGTGAATTAAACATTCGTGTCAATTGTTACGAATTATTTCGGTAAAGCAAAGTTTGAGAATGAAGCTTGATATAAGCGAAGTGCGTATTGAAACAAAACTACGGTTCTGATGTTTTTAACTTTGGGACTGTTCTTCGGCATTGGTTTGCTGCACCGGATGTTGTTTATTGGCAGAGAAAGACTGAAACTTGTCATTGATGCCAACTTCGATAAGTATTATCTTTAGCAGCCATGATGAACGCATTCAAATTACTGCCTCAAATCAAGCAAAGGAAAGCAGTTAAGCTGCGACATATTGTCATGCTTATCTATCCACAGGCGGAACTTCTGGATATAACCGGGCCTTTAGATATTTTTGCTGGGGCGGCTCGTTTATTGCCGCAAACTGAAAATGGCGAACCAGCCTATAAAGTGGAGATAGTGGCTGAATCTCGGGGGCCGATAGAGACATCAAGCGGTATAAAACTGATGGTTGAACAAAGCTATCAAGATCTGAATGTCGATAATATCAACACCGTGATGATAGCTGGTGGACTAGGTTTTGAAGCAGCATTGAAACAACCAGAGCTATTAGCATGGATATCAGAAAAAGCGATTAGCGTACGTCGGCTTGCTTCTATCTGCACCGGCAGTTTTCTACTGGCCGAAACCGGTATTCTGGATGGCCGCCGCGCCACCACCCACTGGGCGTTCGCCAAATTGCTGGCCCACTGTTACCCCAAGGTCGTAGTCGAGGACGATGCGCTGTTTATCCGTGACGGCCACCTGTATACCTCGGCCGGCATCACCGCCGGCATGGATTTGGCTTTGTCCATGGTCGAAGAAGATTATGGACGCGAAACTGCCCTGACGGTAGCGCGTGCGTTCGTGATGTTTTTGAAGAGGCCCGGCGGTCAATCCCAATACAGCGTGCAACTTGCGATGCAATACAGCGGTAATCCGTTAATGCGGAAGTTGCAAGATTGGATCATCGATAACCTGTCCGTCGATTTGAGTATAGAGAGGCTTGCTGCCCGTGTTTCCATGAGTCCGCGCAATTTTGCCAGAGTATTCAAAACGGAACTGCAAATTTCACCAGCGGCTTTTGTCGAGAAGGCCAGGCTGGAAGCCGCGCGACTATCGCTTGAAGATACTGAGCTAAGTATTAATGCCATTTCCATGGCTTATGGATTTAAAAGCCCGGACAGAATGCGTCGTGCATTTATCAGGCAATTGGGGGTAAGCCCTCAGGATTACCGGAAACGGTTTCAGGCAGACCCCACGCCAGAGTAAACGATGGAATGGCAATGATCATTTACTCTTAACCCTGCCTTCGTAATCTGAACTAAGGATTGATCATGCTTCTATCCAAACTGCATACGCAAGCACCAAAAAACAGTTTTATTAATTCAAACGAGAGCACTCTATGAAAGTATTAGCACTGATATACCCTGGCATGACCCTGCTGGACTTGGTCGGCCCTCTTCAGGCCTGGAGCTTCCTACCCGGATACGAAATACAGCATGTCTGGAAGCAAGCGGGCCCGGTGAATACAGATTGCGGGTTTAGCGTACAGGCGACCAACAGTTTCGAGGATGCCTGGATTGATGCGGATGTCCTTATTGTCGGCGGCGGCGCCAAGCCCACTATGGATTTGCTGGAGGATTCCGCCGTAATCGCCTTTCTAGCGGATCGAGGATCACGCGCCCGCTGGATATGCAGTGTCTGTACTGGCTCCCTGCTACTGGGAGCAGCCGGACTGCTGCAAGGCTATCGTGCGGCTGTACATTGGGGCGCTCAGGATGTATTAAATCAGTTTGGCGCCGAGTTTAGCCGTGAACGAGTCTGCATCGACCGCAATCGGCTTACCGGCGGCGGCATCACGGCGGGCATTGACTTTGGTATTGCCGTGGCTGGGTATTGGGCTGGAGAAAATATGGGCAAAGTCATCGAACTGATCATGGAGTATGCGCCAAAACCGCCTTACGGAACAGGCCATCCTGAGCTGGCGGACGAACAGACCCTTGCGGCTGCGCGCACAGCACTACATCGGGCGATGAACGGCGTATCTATATAAATCCAAAGAATATTCATAACTAAAATCGCATTTAAAACGGGAGAAAATGATGGAATCGTTACTGAATCATACGGCATCGGTCATAGCATTAGCAGCGGCGGGGATTTTTTTTATGATAGGGCTTTTGACCGGCTTATGGAAATATCTATGTATGCGCAGGCATCCGCAGGCCGAAGCGCCTCATTACGTAAATACCGCGCATCGAGCAGCATTGATGTATGCTTTTTCCGCGCAACTTTTAGCGGTATTTGCAGCGGTCAGCGCTTTTCCGGGATGGGTCAACACGGTGGCGGTGATTCCGCCGTTACTGTTTTTTGCAATGGCTATCAATAATTATGTGCAATTGGGATTAACCACCATCAGTAACAACAGCCTACGGGATGCGCCTGATAAAGCCAAGATCTATTTCATCATCAATATGTTGGCGGTCGCTGAAATCGGCGGTTTCTCTGTGTTGCTGATTGGCTTTTTTCTGCGCTTGCTAGGATGAAAATACTAGCCATTTCAGGCAGTCTTCGTAGTGCCTCGCTCAATACGGCTCTACTGAAAGCTGTGGCGCATTTGGCACCGCCGGAGATTTCAGTCTATCTATTTAGTGAGTTGGGCGGCTTGCCTTTATTTAACCCTGATATTGAGGCAGCCGGTCACCCTGCGGTGGAAAGCCTGCATTCTCAGCCACACGCTCGCCGACACTGTTTTCCGGTTGCCTGATTGCGTTGCTTTTCCTTGACAGGGTGCGGCCATGCCAAGAAAAAGCGCCTTGCCGGCCAATCGGAAAACAGCACCGGCAAACGTGTCCAACTGCTGATTCTAGGTTAAATGGTATTGAAGGCAATAGGTGCAACCGTTAAGCTGGAACGCTCGCAACTTTATCAACTCGGTCAACATCTTTTCAAGTCCGGAATCATCGGTTGCTTTTCCCAGGGCGATTAGAGCAGCGAAAACCGCTGGTGCTATTCGGTCAAATTGGTATTCATCAGACAGCCCACAAGGTTGGCACTCATCGTCGTGTGCGTTATCAAAATTTAGTTGATTACAAAGTTAAGGTCGATACGGAACGGTTGGCAGTACAGGCGCAAGAATTAAGCATGTCATATTAAATGATAGGCTTTTCCGTAGTGTATGACGTACGTGTGCTATATCCGGCCCCATTACGTGTTTGCTGATTTTTGATTGCAGGTTGCTGCAAATATGCTATGTTGACTCTAAAATTCTTTTTCTTTAATGTTAACAGGCAGTATGAGTATAAAATCTGATAAATGGATTCGCCGGATGGCGGAGCAATACAACATGATTGAGCCTTTTCAGGCCGGGCAAGTTAGAGAGTCCGCGCAAGGGCGGATCATCTCCTACGGCACATCCAGTTACGGCTACGATGTGCGCTGTTCCAACGAATTTAAAATCTTCACCAACATTAATTCAACCATTGTCGATCCTAAAGATTTCGATGAAGGCAGCTTTGTTGATGTTAAATCTGATGTGTGCATTATTCCGCCTAACTCGTTTGCTTTGGCGCGAACTGTCGAGTTTTTCCGCATTCCGCGCGAAGTGTTGGTGGTGTGTTTGGGCAAATCGACCTATGCCCGTTGCGGCATCATTGTTAATGTCACACCCTTAGAACCAGAATGGGAGGGGCATGTGACGCTGGAGTTTTCCAATACCACGCCTTTGCCGGCAAAAATCTATGCAAATGAAGGGGTGGCGCAGATGTTGTTTTTTGGTGGCGACGAAATTTGTGAAACTTCTTATAAAGATAGGGGAGGTAAGTATCAGGGGCAAACCGGCGTGACTTTGCCAAAGGCTTAAGGTATTTGAGAAACAAGCAAGCAGGGTCTGCACTGTCTGTCCGGTTGCCCTGCGACATGCAAGTTGCTATACTCAATTTCATCCGGTTTAGGAAGTTATTGTATACCAATTGGTTACACCACTATTTTCTTAAATCGCTTAAATATTCAGAAGGTTGACAACCCGTATGACGATGACCAGCAAAGCCGATAAACTAGAACGTTATTACCAGGATGTGCAAAACATCATACTTAACCGCCAGGATTGGATCAGCGGTTTGCTGCCGGCGAGTACTGCTGTTACCAGTCACGGTAATTATACCGATGCCTGGGTGCGCGATAATGTCTACAGCATCCTACCAGCCTGGGGGTTGGCCTTGGCTTATCGCAAATGTGGGGATAAGCAAGAAAGAACCTATGTTTTGGAGCAAAGCGTTGTTAAGCTGATGCGCGGTCTGCTAATCGCTATGTTGAGACAGGCCAATAAAGTTGAGAAATTCAAGCATACCCAAGATCCGTTAGATGCTTTACACGCCAAGTACAATACCCAGAGCGGCGGGGTGGTGGTGGGCGATAAGGAGTGGGGGCATTTGCAGTTGGATGCAACTTCACTGTTTTTGTTGATGTTGGCCCAGATGACGGCCTCGGGTTTGCGGATTGTTTTCACCATTGATGAAGTCAATTTCGTACAAAATCTGGTGCATTATATTAGTCGCTCTTATCGTACGCCTGACTACGGTATTTGGGAGCGCGGTAACAAAATGAATCATGGTATTGCCGAGTTAAACGCCAGTTCCATTGGTATGGCGAAAGCCGCTCTGGAAGCAATGGCTGGGTGCAATCTGTTTGGTAAAGATGGTGGGCAAACGGCTATCATTCATGTTATTAGCGATGATATTGCCAGAACCCGAATTGCGTTAGAATCGTTGTTGCCTAGAGAGTCGATTTCCAAGGAAGTTGATTCGGCTGTGTTAAGCGTTACGGGATTTCCTGCTTTTGCAGTTGATAGCGCCTTATTACGTGAGAAAACTGAAGCATTGATTGTTGAGAAGCTGCAAGGCCAATATGGCTGTAAGCGGTTTTTACTGGATGGGCATCAAACTGTATTGGAAGATCCGCGCCGCCTGCATTATGAGCCGCATGAACTAAAACAGTTTATGGATATTGAATGCGAGTGGCCACTGTTTTTTTGTTATTTGCTGCTTAATCATTTGTTCTTAGGCCATCAGGAAGCGGCTGAGGATTATCGCCGTCGTTTAGAGGGTTTGCTGGTTGAGCGTAATGGGCAGCAATTACTGCCGGAGCTTTTTGTGGTGCCGGCATCGGCGATTGCGGCTGAAAAACAGCACCCGCATAGCCAGATACGGATACCTAATGAAAACATACCCTTGGTTTGGGCGCAGAGTCTGTTTCTTTTAAGTGGTTTGTTGCAAGATGAGCTAATAGCGCCGGATGATATTGATCCTTTGGGGCGTTACAAAGCAGTAGGGCAACCCTTGGATTGCACTTTGCAGATCGCCTTATTAGCCGAAGATGAGGCGGTGCAGGCACAATTACAGCAAGAAGGTATTCCGGCGCAAACGCATCACGATATTGCGCCGATTCAGGTGCGTGATGCCGCCGAGTTGGCCGCCGCTTATACTCAGGTCGGCAGGAATGATCGTATCGGTTTGAGCGGCAGACCGCTTAGACAGTTAAGAACCTTGGCCACTTCCAGATTATACCTATTGGCTGGTGAGCCGCAGATATTCCTGCCGCAATTTATGAATCAAAAGGGCTTTTATATCGCCATGGATAATCGGTTGTTAATACAGCGATTGCGCATGGAGTTGAGTTATATCAGCCGTCACTGGGATAGTGTAGCGCCGCCGCTGTTGGTGATTAATATTAAACAGAATATGCTGGAGAGCGAAGATAGGCAGATATTGCTCAGTTTTATCGAGCAGTTGCGTCAGGGTTCTGTACAAGGCGTTAAGGTCGGTTTGGGCTTGCTGACCGATTTGGAAAAAACAGTTTGTCGTGAAAAAATAGGTTTTTTGCATGACTTCAAGTTTTCTGAAGTGGGTTGGGAGGAAACCGAACGGCCCTTTATTGATGCATTGCCAAAAGATGAGCGGCCGCCTGAGCTGATTAACAGCTTTTTGTTAACCGAATGGGAGATTGGTGAAGATGCTGTTTTGATTGAGCAATTACGCTGTAATCCCAATTTGTTTGCCCAGATGGAGGCGCTTAGCTTGTTAAGCCAGCGTCATGATTTGGAGTATAATATTAATTTACAGACCCCAGAGGGAGAGCCTTGCCGGGTTAGGGATTTGCTGGAAGAGGTCTATGCCAGGGCGGGCGATATTCATGCTTGGCAGATAGTGCGCCGTTGTGCCGGGTTGCTGGGGAAATACGATATCAATCTGGAACAGGCGGCGACGGAAATTTTGGTGCGGCAGCATGGGTTGACGTTGGGTCACGCCTATAGCGGCAAGGCCACCTTACGACGGCCGGCGGATTCTTCGGAAATTCTGCATATCATTCAGACTTATAACAGTCATGATACCAGCCAGCATATTATCATTCAGGAGCTGGTGGTTTATCTGGGTATGTTAATCAAGACTAAAGCCGAGTTGTTTACCGATATGCAAACCATTCGGGTTGGTCATATTTTACAGTTAATGATTGCCCGGCAAAAACGTATTACCGGTAGTCCGTTGGATCAGGCTTTTAATGAAGTATTGTCCTTGGCGCCTTATCAAATTGCGCAGTTTTTAGAGGAGACGCTAGCCGATTACGGTAGCAGCAAGACCCAGTTGGGTGAGTTGGAAACCTTGCATTACGATGGTTCGCAGCGGCAACTCGGCGCGGCGCGTTTTCCAAATACCATGAACCCTAAAGATCGCGGCGAGGCTGCAGATTGGTATGAGTGGCGCGAGCAGCAAGGTAGTGTGGGACGAGAGAACGATGCTTTTTATCAGGGTGTCTGGTCATTGTTACCTCACTGTCAAGGTTTGATTATCGGTGAGAAAATCAATAGTAAACGCCGTATCGATAGTGAAATTACCCTGTCGCAGATGACGCCTGGTGAGCAGACTTTCAAATTGCACGTCAATCATTTGTTGAATAAGATTCAGGCGCCTGTATTTAGGCAATTAACAGTGGAAGCTTTGCGGGCTCTAGCGTTGATTTTTCAAGAAAATAAGACATTACAAATTGATGATACACTCTTTACCGATATTCTGATCGGTCATGCCGTCAGATTGTGCTGGTTACAGATGCACCCAGAGCATAGTGGGCAATATGAAGAGTTTGTATCGTTGGCTTGGCAGTCTTTTTATCAATTACCGCCTCATGCAGTTGCCAATGGCATTCTCGATGCCTTAATTTATCTGCTTAATAGCAACCAGGAACCATCACAGGTAAACGTATGATTTTAGCTGGAGACATCGGCGGAACTAAAACGGTTCTAGCCTTAATTAATCAAAATAATGACGGTTCTGTGAGCTGCGAGGTTGAGCAAACTTTTGCCAGTGGCGAATTTCAGAATTTTGACGACATTTTGGATCTGTTTCTGCTAAACAGGGGGGCGGTGAGCGCTGCCTGTTTTGGGGTGGCCGGGCCGGTCATCCAGCAACGCTGTCAAACGACCAATTTACCCTGGATATTAGATAGCGTACAGCTGAAATACAAGCTGGGTACCGATCGAGTGAAGCTGCTTAATGATCTGGAGGCTATGGCCTTAGGTATGTTGCATTTACAGGCGCAGGATTTTCTTGAACTCAATCCTAATGCGCAGGAGCAAGTTGGTAATGTTGCGGTTATTGCCGCAGGTACGGGTTTGGGCGAAGCAATTTTACACTGGGATGGTCAGCAGTATCATCCGATGGCGACCGAAGGCGGGCATAGCGATTTTGCACCGCAAAACGATCAACAGGATAGCTTACTTAGTTTTTTACGGGGGCTTTATCCCGATCACGTCAGCTATGAGCGGATATTGTCCGGTGCGGGATTCAGCCAGCTATACGATTTTTTGGCGGCAGACCATTTTGCCGAACCTTGTCCTGCAGTACCTGCTGTTGACTATGCTCATAGTAATGGCATAGATCGCAGCGCGGTGATTTCTCGGCTTGGCGTTGATGGTGAAAACGATTTATGCGCCGAAGTGGTCAGATTGTTTGTGGAGATTTACGGCGCTGAAGCAGGTAATCTGGCGCTAAATTCATTAGCTACCGGTGGAGTATTCATTGGTGGTGGGATAGGCCCGAAAATCCGTTCTGCATTGGAGTCGGGCGGTTTTATGCAGGCATTTACCGCCAAAGGACGATTCTATAGTATGTTGGATAAGGTCTCGGTAAAATTGGCGCTAAATCCGCGAACCCCATTGTTGGGGGCGATGCATTATTTTTCCTGATTGCGCATAAGCTTCAGCTGTTTTGGTATTATTTAATCGAAGTCGTCATTCCGACAGGGATTGCCGGAACTCAGGCGCATGGATGGTTCGACGTTTTTCATCCCTAGCGCTGGATAGCCTGCCCGGTGTGGGTATGACGATTCAGCTGAGATAGTTTGCTGATCAGGTGATTACTGTGGAACAATTCTGTATTGCAGCAAAACTAACAGCAGCATAGAATGCCGACTCCTAATTTTATAACGAGGTCTTTTAATGTCAGATTCATATTGGTTTAGAACCGGTGAGGCTACCGTATTTTCCAGCGAAGGCCAAGGCACCGATGCCATGCCGGAAATTTTAATTGGTGATGTCAAAGGCCCGGCCGGTCATGCCTTTGCTAACCTGATGGGGCAAACAGCCGGTCATACGCGGATGTTTGCGATTCGCGCCTGCAATCAGCAAGTGCGTCCTGCTACTATCATGGTACCAAAGGTAACCATTAAATCTTCCGCGTATGTCAATTTGTTAGGCGGGCCGGTACAATCGGCGGTTGCCGATGCCGTTATTGACAGCGTAGCGGAGGGCATTATTCCTCGTGAGAAAGCTAATGAACTGTGCATTGTGGCGATGCTTTGGATTGATCCGTCCTGTGCCGATAATCCAGAGCTGGATCGTAAAGATTTGTATCGCACCAACTATGAAGCCATGAAACTGGCAATTCAGCGAGCGATGAGTAATTCGCCCAGCATTGATGAGTTGATTGCAAATCGCCATACCATTACCCATGAAATGTACGATCCTGAGACTGGTGAGTCGCAGTGGTAATGCCTAGATAATGCCTGATCATCCCCCTCGTCCATCAGGCAAGGGGGATAGCTTTAAATTAGTCGGTGATTTTTAGCAGAAGGCCGCCATCGGCGTCGCATTTGCTCATTTTGGCTTTGACTCTGACGTTTATGCGAACGGTTTCGTTTTTCAGTTCAGCCGGTAATTTGCCTTTAACTAGGTAAAAATTCTCTTTATCTTCGATTGACACTTCCACCGGCTGCTGTCTGATACTGACATGAATATGGTTAGGGCCATTACTGCCGGAAACAGTGAAAGAAAATTCTGAGCCGGGTGCGACTGTGGCTAAATGTTCAGGTTTATAATGACTTATCTTGGCTTTGAAACAAGAAACTTCGCCGCCGCCATTGCCGCCGCCATGACCGCCGTGTCCGCCGCCGCCAGGCGCTTGTGACCAAGCCGTGTTGCAAAAGCCTAGGGTGAGTAATAAAGCTAAAATTTTACAGATCTGCACGGGAGTTCTCCTCTTTTTTGATCGTGAAAGGTGGATGATTATAGGTTTTGACAAGCGAAATTAAAAGTTTGGAAAATTATTGACCTAGGTCAATAATTACCAAGCAGAACGTGACATTTTACATTAAAAAGTAAGTTTGCCGCTGGTGAGCTTGTTTTTGGTAAAATGGAGCCAGTTGCGGAATCCGTAAATTAGCGCATTGCAATCGGGATTGCTAGATAAAGCTCATTGTTGGATAGTCGTAATCAGAGGAATGAATCATGCTGGAAAGAATGTTAAATTGGCATAGTGAAAATCAGGTTGAGATTAGCAGACGGCGATTTATTTCCCGCTTTGCGTGCGGTGCATTGTTAACCATGGGAACGCCGGCCATTGCTCAGGCGGCTAAAGGCCGTTTTCCGCCGCATAAATCTTTGGCGTTTAAAAATCTCAATACCGGCGAAGATTTAAAACTGACTTATTTTGAAAAAGGCCGTTATATCAAATCGGCCTTGCGGGAAATTAATTTTGTGTTACGCGATTACCGCACCGGTGACATTTATCCGATAGACATTAATTTGCTGGATCAATTGCATGATTTAAGGCTGGTTTTGGGGGTGGCTAATCGGCCTTATCATGTTATTTCCGGGTATCGTTCGCCGACCACCAATGGTCATTTGCATTCTGAAAGTTATGGTGTTGCTAATAATAGCTTGCATATGCAGGGTAGGGCTGTCGATATACGAATTGAAGGCTTGGATACTCGGCACATTCGCAATGCAGCTCTGGTTCTGCGGCGTGGCGGAGTGGGGTATTATCGTGCATCAGACTTTGTGCATCTGGATACTGGAAAAGTTAGAACTTGGTAACCGGCTTAACCGTGTATTATGCTGTTTTTGCCTATCACCAATTTTTTATCTGTTTTGTGGAGTGCGTCCTGTAATTGAGCGTCAAGGCCATAAATGTCAGGATAAAAGCGTAGTTTATTATCTTGTCCTGCATAGGCGGTGCTGTAAAAAAATAACACTGGGATTGATTTTTTTAAGCTGACCCGTTGCGTTTTGTCGTTTGACATGGCCTGTTCTATGGCCGTTTTATCCCAACCTTGCTGACTGCTGAGTACAAATTGTGCTAGTTTTTGCGCTTCCGCGACTCGGACACAGCCATGGCTAAAGTCGCGTCTATCTTGATTGAACGCCCAACGGAACGGGGTGTCATGCAGGTAAACATCATCTTTATTGGGGAAAATAAACTTAACTTTTCCTAGTGGATTTTTTTTGCCGGGTAGTTGTCGGGCGCGCAAATGGCCATGTTTGATGTTGCCGATAATATCCTGGGGGTCTTCGGAACTATGGTCGTCATTGCGTTCAACCAGTTCAATGTCCTGTTTGGCCAGATAACCGCGCGCGGTTTGCATTTTGGGTAAAATTTCTTTATCCATAATACTTCTTGGAATATTCCAATAAGGCATAAATTCCAGATACTGCATTTCCTGCCATAATACAGGCGTCTGATTTTCTTCTGCTTTGCCGACGACGACTTTCATATTCAGGGCATTGTCATCATCTGGGGAATTTAATGCCCACAACTGAAAAGCCGGTATATTGACAATAATTTGTGGACCGCTGGGTTGAGCAGGCAGCCAGCGCAATCTCTCCATCGCCAATTCTATTAAGGTGATTTTTTCCTTTAGCGTCTGATTGAGCATGGTGAGAGTACGCCTGCCAATAACACCATCAGCAACAATGTTTTGTTGTTTTTGTAAGCGAATCACGGCTTCTTTTGTCGCATCGTCATAGAGCAACTCAACCTCGTTGGCTTTATCGATTTCTGGTTGAGTTAATTCACCTTCCTTCTGTAGATATTGGCGTAACAACGGTAATTGCATGTCGTATTCGCCTGGATGTATCGGCTTGGCAAAAGATAATTTAGGTAGAGGCTCCGTATTGGCTGCTTGTTGTCTTATGTCAGCCAACGCCTGTTTTAGTAGGGAGTATTGTTTGATTTTTGGCGTTGCTTCTTGAGGCAGTTCGTAAACAGTTTCCTGATCCAGGCTACGTTTCAGTAATACGACGGCATTGATTGGCGGTTTGGTGCCGAATTGTTGAGGGTAATTAAAGTTATGCGGGTCAACACGACCTGAATACAAGTCGTGAATATAGCGTAGCAACGAGATAGATAGGGCTAAATCGTAACTAGCCAAAACCTGAACATCAGTTTGTGGTAGCGAAACGGCTTGTTGAAAATAATGCCGCAATTGTGCAGCATCATAGTCGATCGGGTTTAAACCATCGGCCTCGGCATTACTTAGCACATCAAGGGCGTCATTAAGGTTTTTTTCAGAACGACCTTCTCCCAGCCAGAGTAATCGATTAGCATTCATTCGGTACAATTGTGCCAAATCTTTGCTTTGCTCGGAAAATGCAGCCTGCTGTAACAGTGGTAGTTGTTTGATGGCCATCAGTTCATCAAGCACCTGTTTAACATTAGTCATTCGGTTATTAGCGTCAGCCGGTTGCAAAAAATAAAGCGATAGTAAACAAGCCGACAGTAATAGTCGTAAGGTTTCTTGGGCGTAACTGCAAAAATGTAGGGTTTGGGGGGGCGTTCTCATAACAGCGCAGGTTAGGTGCGATCAAGGCTGACAACTATACCCGCAATGAATGCGAATAACGCATTTAAGTGGGCTTGCTTGAACCCTAAAAATTAAGGCTAGATGTTAGGTTTATCGCAAATTCAAATTGACCATAGAGTAACATTATTTTGGCTTTCAACCTAGAAGTGGTAGTTGAATTGTGTCTTAGCTACCGTAAAACAGCACTGACAAACGTGTAGCGGTCAACTGCTGATTCTAGGTTTATACACTGCTCAGCCGGTTTTTACAGGTTTCCGAGCTAATTAGCTTTTCCAACAATCGGGAAGCCATGGCTACGCCATATGATTTTAGTAACATAGACATAGATTTTTGCAATAAAGTTAAATTCCTTTTTTGCGTACAATATTTTTTCCAGCGGTTGTAATTGGTTTTGAGCATTAGGGCTCAGCTTTTCAAGCAAAAACTGAATGGTGGCATAATCCATTTCTTTAAGTGCACATAGAATTCTGTTTCTTAAGTCATATCTGAAGAAAATGTCAAATAGTTCGGTGTTGCCTTGCTGAGTTCTGGAAAATTCGAAGGTAAGGTTGTAATAGTTGATGACATATTTTAATAGTTTAAAATGTGCTTCCTTATTTAAGCCGGTAATCTGACCTGATACGCCGTTATTTTTGATGCCCAATGGAAAGCCGACGTAGATGAAATCGCCCAGAAAGGCGAGTCGATTTAAACAGCTCCAGTCTTCACAAGCTTTCATGCCTGTAGGAAAGCCGTGTCCATTATCAATTAGATTGAAAAATTTCTTTGACACTACCATCGCGCTGATATGCGGCATGGTGTGCGGATTTTCAAAATAATTCACTTTTTGAATTTTTCCCTGGTAACGATTCAACGAACCGTTTCCGGTTTCACCCGTTAAAATATTTCTGTGCCAGCTCGGACAGCCATATAAGCAGGCATTTGGAAATAACTCTATGGCGGCTTTCATCTTTTCTAGATAGCCCGGCAGCCATTCATCATCGGCATCTAAAAAGGCGATGTAATTGTGTTGAGCATAATTTACCCCTCGATTTCTGGCAGCGCTGACTCCCTGATTTGACTGATCAAAAATGCGGATGCGAGAATCTTGGGTAAAACTATTGATTACTTCTAAGCTATTATCAGTAGAGCCGTCATTGATAATAATAACTTCAAATTCGGTATAAGTTTGAGTTAGTACTGACGCTAGTGTGCGCATAATGATATGCGCTTTATTATAAAGTGGTATCACTACGGTAAACATTTTTTAAGTCCGGCTTTTGCAAGTAGGGTTAACATTAAGTGATTTATTTTTTCTCGTTCATCGTGAGAAAAGCCAATAAAGAAAACAAAAAATAAATAGGTTATGCCACTTAACAGAAAAGTGTAAATACAGCGTAAATAACTTGAGTCCATTAGGTAATAAGGTATGCACGATATTGCGAAAACGATGAAAAACACTAGGCTGCATCGGAGCATTACGTTAGTCATGAATGTAGATAAGGGCAGTTGGCAATGCTTGATTGCAAAATATAAGATGATGCTAGAAGCTAAGATTGCGTAAAAAAAGAATGTTAGGTACAGCGTATCAGGTGGGTAGTTTTCAGTAAATAATAAATAGGCAATAGGTAATGGAAGTATTGTTAATATTGAGCTTGCTATCTGGTAGCCTTTAATATTACCCACGGCGGCAATAGCAGAAACCAATGGAAAAAATAAATGTTCTATCAAGCTTCTAACCAGTAGTAGTTGGCAAAAAATGATGGCGTAGTCAGGTACGGTTTTAAGCCATAACGTTAGAATAAAGGGCATTTCAATGAATACCGGAACAATAAGCGCCATAATTAAAAAAAAAGAAAGCTTACTACCTAGCATGGTTGCTTTAAGCATGAGTTCTCTATTTCCAGCGCCTTCGCTTTTATCAATCAACGGATTTAATGCTTTCAGCATGTTTGCCGAGAGCACTCCCAATTGACCATTCAGTTGACTGGCTATGCTTTGTGATGCATTGATCGTCGCCCCAAAAAACATATTTAGGACGATTCCTTGGCCGTAATTAGCTATTAAAGTGCTTGCGGAGCCAAGGAAAGACCATGCGCCAAAGCTAGTCATTCGTCGCAATAGGCTTTTGTCAAAATGGCGTCGAATGCCTAGTGAGCATTCTTGGTAGAACCAATGGCAATATATTTGTCTGAATATCAGCAGCAATATAGGTAGAATCGCCATTAATACGCCATAAGTCAGTAAATGATCGAAACTGCTGTAAGTAATAGAACAAGCTATTCCCAGCTTTAGTAATGATTCAATGATGCCCAGAATGGTATAAAAAAACATGTTTTCATGGGCAGTAATTACTGCATCGTAAGGAACTGAAATAATAGAAAAAAGTGTGCTGATTAACATGAATTGATAAATCAGCTTAGCAACTTCCAGACGATTTTGAGCGATATTAAGCATACCGTGAAAGAAGAAATAGCCGGCGATTTCCAGGATGAGGAGTACAAGGGCTGCACAAGTTATATGTAGCAGCAGGCTCATATTAAAGATACGCTTTAATTGCTCGATTTCACCACGACCTTGAGCAAACGACATAAAGCGTTGGGTGGCGCTTGCCATCGAAGCGTTTAAAAAACCAAGCATTGCAATTGCGCCGCCGACTAAGCCAAAGAGACCAAAATTATCAGCGCCTAACACAGACAGGGTAAGGCGGGTAGTGTAAAGTGATATCGCGACGGTAATTAGCATTCTGGCGTACAAAATGCTGGTGTTTTTGGCTACTCGTTTGGATGACTGCATCTGCATTTATTGGTTTGTCATTAATAGCAAAAAAGCTTTCCGAGTAGATTAACTATTGTTCGGTATGCTGATAATAGGTATAGCATCAATGATGCAGTAGCTGGTCTGTCAGGCTATCGAGTGGACTGTAATATTGGAGGTATTCGGTAATATCAATAGCTTTTCCGGTAGTAGCGTCAAATTGAGGGTGTTGCAAAAAATAAGCTGTTGCCAATGTTTGCATGGTCTTTATTTCTGAAGCTGACAGTTCTTTGTAGCTTACCATTCCTTCTGTTTTTTTGTTTTTGGTGATTTTGGTTATAGGGTCGTAAAAATCAACAGTCAAAGAGTCTGAGAAGACGGCATCTGTAAAACCATAGATTTCGGGTGAAATTCGGATAATACTATTAGCTACTGCAGAAAGATATACTTTATTAATCGGTTGAATTGATTGGCATTTAAAAGCAGTTGAGATTTGTAATGCGGCATTGTTCCGGGTATTGATTGGTGCTACATCATACTCAGGGTTAGTGCGTACATGAATCACAGTACTGTCTCCTTTAGTGAATAAAGAAAAACCATTACATCCTGGAAAACGGTTTTCAGCCGGTTCTGGGATAAAGCCATTTTCAATTAAAGTCAAACGGGAAAAAAATTCATCATTACAGTGAGTTGAAATTATCATGTTTGTCTTGTGATCATCCAGGTTCGACATGACGCCTTGGGTGCGAACCAGGCTGGAATTGACTGAATCTTGCCAATGCCTCCAAAGAATAGGTGACCAGATTCTCCCTGTTATTGTTCTAGGTCCGTCCATCATTTGTATGGCGACAGGTGGCAAAAAGGAAATGATGATTACCGCTACGATAAATCCTTTGGCAATTTTTGATTGAATGCCGTCGTCAGAGACTGTGTGCTTGTAAATCCACTGCAAGCCGGCCCCAACATGCAAAGCGACCAGCGGGGAGAGGAGCGGAAAAATGTATCTAATTTGCGTGGTTTTAGGCGCAAAAATGATTAAAAACAGTGGGTAAATGACGAACGTAAGTATCGAAAGATAATTGTTTTTTGGGTTTAAATTCCGAAAAAAAATGCCTATGCCCAATATGAACAGTGGAAAAGAAATTGCTCCAAAGAATAGCAGGCGTATCCACCACCACAGTGCCCATGAGCCTGAATTCATCGCTGTCGCAAATTTTCGACCTATCACCACGGCGTCCAGCAAGGAAAATCCTTGCAGTAAATATTGAATAATCAAGACAATCGTCGTTGTAATGCCAATAATCAGAAATGCTATAGAGCCTCGGTAAATACTTTTGAAGGTCAAGCATAATGTACCTGCAAAAATGGGAATAATAAAAACTGCATCAAGTCTGGACAATATGGCAATGCCTAAGCCCAGCCCGGATAACAGCAAAGTGGGAAAGCGGGGATTGTCTGCAATAATGGCCAGAGCAGACACAGCAAAAGCGGCAGATACGATATTGTCGTTGAAGAAAAATGCAGTTTCTGGGATGCCTTGAGTTAACAGCAGTGCAAAAAATGCAAATAATGTCGGAATATTTCCCCAGCGCTTTGCAAAAATAACAGAAGAATAAAGCAGTAAAATGAATGAAGTGAAAATTAGTCCTCGGAATGCTGAATCGCCGGTATTAGGAAGCACTTTGTAAATTATAATTAATAAATCTACAACTGCGCTTCTGGTTTGATAGATAAACTGGGTAATGAGTGGTAAATAAGGATCATGCTCAAGATTGGGCGCTATGCTTTTCAGCATGGCGATGGACTCAATCTGAGCGCTGAATCCTTCAACATGAACGGAAGTGAAACATGGCCACACTAAGTAGAGACATAGGATTAAAGCAAATACGGCGAAACGAACATCAGTCTGCTGTCGCGCATGGGTAAGGTTTTGAAAAAAACGATCTTTAGTGGTCATGTGTTTGAATATAAGCGAGTTTATTATCTAAGCATTATATTTTGAATTAGGCCATGGCCGACGACTGAAAAAGTACGCGGATGGCGGAAATCCCAGCGGCCTGCGCGCTGGATATGCCGATATCGGAATCCTCAAAGGCAAGGCATTCCTCAGTGGGCACATTTAGCCGCTTGGCGGCCATCAGATAAGCTTCTGGATTCGGTTTGTGACGGGTAACATCGTCACCGGTGATGATAATATCGAAAAGACTGGTTAGCCCATGAAAATCAATAATGCTTCTAGCATTGACACTGGATGCGGTGGTGACCAGCGCTGTTTTTAGCTGTGGCCTGCTTGAGATTAACAGTTTAATCAATGGGGTGTTGATTTCGACATCTTTAGCCATCGTCGTGTAATGATGGCTTTTGCGTTTGGCAATCAGCGCCGGGTCAATTTCAGTACCGGATGATTCCAGCAGTGGCGGCAGAAACTGACGCCAATTTCTGCCGCTGGCAAGTTGGTGCATCTGCTTTAGATCGACATGTACGTCAACTTCGGCCAAGGCAGCAACATAAGCCTTGGCGTTGGCAATGGCGGTATCGGCCAAGGTGCCGTCCAGATCGAAAAGCAAAGCGCTGACCTTCATATGCTACGCTCCAGATAACGCTCCAGCAAAATGCTGGTAACAGCAAAAAATGTTAGGCCTTCGCTTGGGTTTTTGCGAATTTTGTAAGGTGTTAGCCGCAAATAATTGACAAGCTCATGAAAATAGATTTCTCTTAAGGTGTCTGCGCCAAATTGCCTAACAATCAATTGTTCGAAATATTCTTGCAGATCGGAATAAGCACGGGAACGGGTAATGGTTAAGCTGATGCCTTCCTCTGTGATGGTACACATGCGGCCGCGGTGCAGGCCCTCGTAACCTAGATGTAGCGATTGCATGAGTTTAGCCAGATCAATTAGGGGTGAATTGAAAATATTATCAGGATTTGGATCAATAATATAAAAACCGGCCGGTTGTTCCGGAGCAACGATAATGTTTTCAATAGTGAGGTCACCGTGTATGGTGGCTGTTCGTAAATCAAGTACTTGACGGGAAAGCCAGCTAATATCCGTTAAGCAATTCCAGTCCGTAAGATTGTATGCTCTGTCATTGATGCGGTAACGTGGACCGGGTAACTGGTTGTTTGCAAAGTCTATAATGAACGACGTATTTTTTAATACCTTTTCGTTAAAATAGGTTTCCACGATACCGGCGTTAGCCGTGCCGGCAGCATGACGTTGATGAAAGTTCGAAATCTGTTCAACAATGCGATTTAATAAAGATTGATTTCGTTCAATGGGTGATGTGTGAATTACATCATAAAAGTCATTGGCCGGTACAATAAAGGGCATATCGTACAAGTAATAGCCGTTTCCTTGGCGCTCCCCTCTCACCTGTACGATAGGCAGATTATCGTGCTGGTGAGATTTTAACCAATCTGCTTGGCGGTGTAATTTTTTTGCGGCCAAGCCAAGGGCAAATTTTCTGATGACCAACTGTTGATCCACTTCAACCAGTGCAGTTATTGCTTCAGAGCCGCCGTTAAACAGCCTTTGCATCACACCATCCGACATTGCCAGTAGCCCGAAACTGCTTAAAATTTGATCGTTACCGCTGAAATGACTGGATAGAAAATATTTGTATTCATTGTCTTTTTTAAAGCGTTCCCGGGCAGAAATGAGGTTTTGCGCATCAAGTGGGCTGGCGTATTGCAACTGGGCGGAAAGGGCGCGAATAATGGATGACCATTGGCGAGAAAAGCCGTAGACAATCACCACCAGAACCGGCAATATGGAAAAAAGCAGAAAGGGAATTGCAGTACTTAAATCGGCATTGGCAAGGCGAGTTATCAGGGGTTGTAAAGGGGTTCCCAGCAAGGCGAAAAATGTTTCATTAGTCGCTTCCCCTACGGCCAAACCATATGTCAGATAAGAGCAGCCATAAATAAGCCACATCAATACTGTCGGTAAAAGGTAATTATGGCTTAAAACTTTTCCACCGCCAATGATCTCGCTGAAACTCCAGAAAAATTCAATGATGCTCATCCGAATTGAATCATTGAAGATAGAAGCGGCCGACCATAACACACGTCTTGCTGCGGGTGAACTCCTAACAAGGACGGTAAAGAGTATGCCGCCCAATGCCGCCAGCATCATTTGTCCGCCTAATGATTGCATGGCCGTATTTTGCGGATCAATAAAATAGCCTATTGCCGGCATAGCGATGGCAATGATCAATAAATCGGTCAAGCGCTCGGCAACTACGGTCGCGGCGACATGAGAAAAACTGATTGCTTCTCGTTTGCTGACAAAAAATGCTCGTAAAATTTCACCTAATCGCCAAGGAAAAATGGTGTTAACCATATAGCCAATGGCAAGGCCAAGTAATAAGTTAAATCGGCGGGAAAAGTATTGTGGCGAAAACAGTATGGCCCAGCGCGCCGCTCTGACAAGATGTCCTAAGAACAGCAGAATAGTTGCGAGTATCAGTAGTGTATAAGCGTTATATGGCATTATGCCGGGTCCTTCCAGGCTAGAAATGGTTGGAACGCTTCGTCAGTTATTTGGCTCAATTCTTCGGGAGTGCCGAAGGCAAGGTGGTATTCAGCATCCACTTTTACAACTGTTTCGCCGCGAGCGGCAAGCAGATCGTAAACTCCGCTGATGAATAATTCCTGATACGGGCAAGTTGTGCGATATTCCTGGTAGAGATCGGTAAATAATGCCGGGCTGGAAAATAGATAGCAGCCGGCAATCGCAAAAGGACTGACAACCCGTTTTTCAACCGTACCTAGAAACGTACCACTTGGGGAAAGTTTAAGGTAGGCGTATGCCGGGTTATTTGAGCGAAAACAAAGTAATGCAGCTGAAGCGGAGCTGGTCAGGGCATTACTGATACTGAGCATGTTTGGTGAAATAAATGCTTGATCGCAATCGTTAATAGCGACTGGGCCGGGGCTACGGATGGCGGATAAGCCGATATACGCTGTTTCAGCTGCGCCGGAGGTGACATCCTCGATTTTAACGATTTGAGCGTCGGGATAAAATTCGCTTATTCGGCTATCGATGGCGAATTGTCGACAATGTTCTTCAAGTACTACAAAAACCATTTCCCGAATTTGAACTGAGTGGCGAACGCTTTCTACGGCCCACCAGAAAAATGGTTTGCCTTGTAGATCTATTAGTGGTTTGGGTTCGTGAATTCCCTGGTTTGCAAAGCGAGAGCCTCTGCCGGCCATGGGCATCACTAGCGCAATATTAGACATGTTTGTTTTTCCTAATATGGATTAAAAATAAGGTAATTGCAATGATTGTGATCTTAGGCAATGTTAAAATGCCGCATCAAAGGTTTGCACTGGCAATTACTTCAAATTCGTAGCAGGAATGCGGCACGGCTCGATGATCGTGCGAGCGAAAATAGGCGCGACGGAATACATAGTTCCATAGAATGCCTAAAGTTTTTAATGCTTGCGAGGTTATCTTGACATTGCTGATCTGATCATCTTCGCGCCAGGAAATAGGAAAAAACTTAAGTTTGCGATTTTGATCTATGTTACTTAGCAGTAGATAGATATTAAATCGCAAGTCGTCGGAAAAGTTTTGAACGTTCGGATCGGAAAAAATGGGCAGGGCAAAAATATTTAAGCCGGAGCCAAGATCCGCTACCTTGGCGAACGAGCCGATAGAAAATAAGGTATTAAACACATAATTCCCAAAAATTCTAAAGCCAGAATAACCTATCAGTTTGGATTCTGGCATGAAGCGGGCGCCGAGACAAGCATCGTATTGCTGATGAAGGTTCTGGGCAAGTATCGGTAATAAATCGCGGATATCACCTTGATCGTCGCCATGCAACACGACCACATGTGTGTAGTCGTGTTGTTTTGCATAGGCGAAAGCAGTTTTGTGAGAGCCGCCAAGGTTGTAGTTAGCTCGATTACGGCCTATCGTGATTTTTTGAACGTGGGCAGCATTCATAGCGGTAATGGCACTGTCTATTGTGTCATCTTTACTGCCATTGTCGAGGATCAACAGTTCTGCAAAATGCCGGCTGATTTCGGGGGTGAATTGAGCAAGTACCCGCTTAATCTGCGATGCGCAATTATAGCAGGGGATAAAGACAAGTATGCGGTCAGACATGGATTTCCCTTCTGGATAATTTGTATTCGATCAAAAGGCGAGACATCAGAAAGTTAATGATCAGAGTGGGCGGGGTGACCAGTATTTTGGCAGCGGCTGTCACCGTGGTGAAAGCTATCGTTAGCTGAAAATGTTTAGCAAGCCCGCTGAGTTCAGGTACCAAATAATGCACTGCGGCTGAAGAAATGGCGATGGCAATTGCAGTGTATCCCAAATAAGTGAATATGCGGAGCACTCCACGACCTTCGGCTTTACTGAATATTTTCTCGCGTGAGACTGTAAACACCATCGTTGCAGCGATGAAGGAGCTAATGACATTGGCTTGGCCGGGCGGTAAGCCAAGTAGGCTAACCAATGACAGGAGTATGCAGAAGTCGCCTAACCAACCAAGCCCGGAAAGTCCACCGAATTGGAGGAATTTTTGCCACAAAGATGATGGGTGTGGCTTGGTAATTGCTGTGTTGCTCCTTTGCTGCTTAACGCCGCAGTGTTGTTGTGGCCTGGTGTTAACTTTATTGGCAGTGGACTTTGTTCCTGATGGGGTTTTTTTATAAGGTGGCCGTGATCGCTGTTGGTACCGCTTCGACATATAATTTCCGAGTCAGTTAACTTCATTTTAAGAAAAGTCATCATAATGATAGCTGTCGGCAATTCTTACAGGCAGGGTATATGCAAAATGCTGGGGAGTGTGGCTGAACACTGCAAGACCGGCATGTCTGAATTGTCAAACCCATTTTGGTTATGAAAAACGACTAGACAAAAAGTCTAAAATTCCATTTACAAAAGCAGTTTAGATAAAAAACCGGCATAAATTATCATGGATGACAGGGAGTGACAATATTAATTCTAGAGCCACCGGGAAAAGTGGTTTCATGTCAAATTCCTGTCATGATTTGGCCGTAAGGATATTTGGCTTGCGATTAGTTGGATTAGATCGTATCATAAGCAGTTCTCTACCAAGTATGTAGCCCGGAATGGGTATGTGAGCACTATGAAACCAGAAATTCATCCTGAATATAAACAAATTACTGTGACTTGTGGGTGTGGAAATACCTTTGAAACGGGTTCGGTATTGTCAAAAGATTTACACATTGAGGTTTGCTCTTCTTGCCATCCCTTCTATACCGGCAAGCAAAGAGTAGTTGATACCTCGGGTCGTGTGGATAAATTCCGGAAAAAATTCGGAAAATAAAATTATCGGCCGTTTGAAGATAGCCGTCGGATTATCGACGGCTTTATCTGTCAAAATAGTGTCTCTTCGGTATTCCCTGCTTCCGTATTCGCATCAGTTTGTTGTTTAGGTGTGGAATAGGCTGTGGGTGCGGTTTCTTCACTGAAGAATTCCCAGATGCCCTGTTTACTATTGGGGTTGACCAATAAGCCGTCGTCTGGATTGATGTAAGCTTGCACGATGCCTTCAGGTGGTGTCAGCGGTTTTTCAGGAATATCTTGCAATGCGGTTCTCATAAACTCAATCCACATTGGCAATGCGGCTTTACCGCCGGTTTCGCCTTTTCCTAAGGGGGAAGAATTATCGAACCCCAGCCAAGCTGATGCAACAATATTGGCAGCGAAGCCATTAAACCAGGCATCACGCATGTCATTAGTAGTGCCGGTTTTCCCGGCTAGATCAAGTCGGCCCAGTTCTTTAGCCTGGGTTGCAGTGCCGCGTTGCACCACATCTCTTAATAAACTGTTCATTAAGAAGTTGACTTTAGCCGAAATCACTCTGCTTGCCTGCTTAGTTCGACTGTCGTTTGGTTCCAGACAGTCAGCGCAAACCGATTCGGGGTTAGCCTGGAAAGAAACAGTGCCGGTATGATCTTCAATGCGATCAATTAAATAGGGTTTGACGGCAAAACCACCATTGCCAAAAACAGCATAAGCTTCTGCCATTTTAATCGGTGATGCATAACCGCTACCTAGAGCTAGTGAAGGCGTGGCGGGCAATTGTTCTCTGCTGAAGCCGAAGCGAAGCGCTGTTTCAATCGTTGATGGAATGCCTATTTCCTGCAATAGGCGAATGGAGACCAGATTGATTGATTCACGTAAGGCAATGCGTAGCGGCGTGGGGCCGAGAAAATGGCGGCTGTAGTTTTCAGGTCGCCAGTCGTTTTCCTGAGAAGGATCGTCAATAATAATGGGCGCATCATTAATAATGCTGGCTGGAGTAAAGCCTTTTTCCAGGGCGGTAGTATAAATGATAGGTTTAAACCCGGAACCAGGCTGGCGTTTGGATTGAACGACGCGATTATATTTGCTGTTAAAGAAGTCAAATCCGCCGGATAACGCCAGAATGGCGCCATTATTGGCATTAAGCGCTACAAAAGCCGCTTCGGCAGCAGGGATTTGCGCTAGTGCCCAGCTAAAATCGGCAAGTTGTCTAACCCAAATAATATCATTGATATGTAAAAAAGCACTTTGTTTGTTGGGTTGCGCCCACGCAAGACTTTGCCAGGGGAGGGTTATTAATGTGCCGTCATATAATTTTGCAGTAACGCCGCTACTGGATAAGGCCGTAACCAGTGCTTGTTTGGTGTCGCCAACTACATTATTAGTAATGGTTACCCCTTTTTGAGCGATATTTTTGTGAGGAAGGCCGCGATAGCCATGGCGCTCGTCATATTGATGTAAAGTTTGCTGTAAGGCATGGTCGGCGGCAGTTTGCAATCGGCTTTGAATTGTTGTGTATACTTTTAAGCCCAGCGTATAAGCATCATCGCCGTATTTGCTAACTAACTCTTGTCTGACCATTTCTGCGATATAGGGGGCGTTGAGTTCTATATTGACGCTTTGCAGGGTGGCATTATCTGGCGTTGAGACCGCTCGGTTATATGCATCCAAAGTGATATATTGCAGATCCAGCATCCGTCGTAAAATATAATCGCGCCGCTGTAGCGCTCTTTCCGGGTTGGTAATTGGGTTAAATAGTGAAGGCGCTTTGGGGAGTCCGGCGATCATGGCCTGCTGTTGAAGCTCTAATTCGGCAATATTCTTGCCGTAATAAGCTTGAGCGGCGGCGGCTAAGCCATATGCCCTTTGCCCCATGTAAATTTTATTTAAATAGAGTTCAAGTATTTGTTGCTTTGAATAGCGCTTTTCAATTTTCAGCGCCAGCATGATTTCTTTCAATTTACGCAAATAGGTTTTTTCGTTACTCAGCAAAAAGTTACGAGCAACCTGCATGGTAATAGTGCTGCCGCCCTGCCGTTTTTTGCCGGTGGATATTAATAGCGTACTCGCGCGTAGTAGACCTTTAAAATCGACACCACTGTGGGTATAAAACCGATCATCTTCAGCGGCCAGAAAAGCATTGATTTGTTGCTGGGGAATTTTTTCAAACAACAGGGGGATTCGGCGTTTTTCGCCAAATTCTGCGATCAACAAGCCTTCTTGGCTGTAGATATCCAAGGGAGTTTGGTACTGAACATTTTGTAATTGACTAATATCAGGCAGTTCTTTGTCGAGCTCCAGCAGAAAAAAATAACCGGCGGCAAATACCGCACCGATGATGCTAATCACGATGAATGCCAGCCACTTAAAAAGTGTGGCAAGTAGAGACTTGGGTTTTGGCTCTTTCCTAATGGGCACAATTAACTTTGGGCAGTAGATAAAAATTAGTTGTCAAAATACCTCCTTTTGAAATAAGGAACAACAGTAAAATTGCAATCAGGCGATTCAGTGCGGTATGAAAGCCGGTAATATCAGGGCGAATCAGTAGGCTAACAAGGTTTTTTGGCAGTTAATCTTTGTGAAGTAATCGCTGTAAAGTTTTTAGCAGTGGTGCCGTGGTGGTGTTTGGTACTAAAAAATGATTGATTGGGCAAGATGTTTCAGTTCAAGCGTAGGCTGAATTGTGTTTTGAGCGCCGGTGCGTACCAAAAATAGACACCTTCTTCCCCTGTTTTCAAAGGAGGTATTATCAAGCAGGGTATGGGTTGATAAATCCTATTGGTTAGGAAATTGAAAGTGAGCTGAGCATAGCGCTTCACTTTCGTTCTTTTACTAGACAGGCTGTGCTATATTCCTCCCTTCAATTTGGATAGGCGGGCGTGTTGATAAGATGTTAATTCTTATTTCCAGCTCTCGCGTGGCTTGTTTAAACTATGAAAAATAAAAGTATTTTTACATTATCGTTGCTGTTGCTGTTACAGGCCTGTGGTCAAACAGGGCCTTTGTATTTACCGGATAGCAATCCTCCTGTTTACGTTCCTGCAAAATAACTATGGATCATTTTGACTATCGGCAAAACAAATTGTTTGTCGAACAGCTAGCAGTTGATGAAATTGCCGGCCAATACGGTACCCCCTGCTATATTTATTCGCGAGCAGCACTAGAACAACAGTGGCGAGCTTTTGATGGTGCATTTGTCGATCGCCCCCATCTCATCTGCTATGCAGTTAAGGCAAATTCCAATCTTGCCATTCTTAATGTACTGGCTCGATTAGGTTCGGGTTTTGATATCGTTTCGCTGGGTGAGTTACGCCGAGTCTTAGCGGCAGGCGGTAATCCTGAAAAAATCGTGTTTTCTGGGGTGGGCAAGCGTGAGGATGAAATTTTAGCGGCGTTAAAAATTGGCATCCGTTGCTTCAATGTTGAAGTCAGCAGTGAGTTAGACAGAATTAATCAATTGGCTGGACAATTAGGCGTTGTTGCTCCGGTTTCCTTTCGAGTAAATCCAGATGTGGATGCAAAAACTCATCCTTACATTTCTACTGGGCTGAAAGAAAATAAATTTGGGATTGATATAGGCAAAGCGGTTAGCGAATATCGTCGGGCTGCCAAAATGCCTAATATTAAAGTGGTGGGCATCGATTTCCATATCGGTTCCCAACTGACAGAAACCGCACCGTTTTTAGCCGCCTTGGATCGAGTATTGGCATTGGTCGATGACTTACAGTCTGATGGTATTGGTTTGCAGCATCTGGATTTAGGCGGCGGGCTCGGCATTCGGTATCGGAGCGAAACACCGCCGCTGCCGGCGGAATATATTGCCGCAATTTTTCAGCGTCTGTCAGGACGAGATTTTGAGATCTTATTAGAGCCAGGCCGAGCTATCGTCGGAAATGCCGGTATATTAGTGACCCGTGTTGAATATTTAAAGCCTACCGAGAACAAAAATTTTGCCATTGTCGATGCCGCAATGAATGATTTGTTAAGACCCTCTTTATATGGCGCCTGGCAGGATATTATTCCGGTTAATGCTACGGTTAAGGTTGAAACGCAAGCTTGGGATATTGTTGGGCCGGTTTGTGAAACGGGTGATTTTTTGGGTAAAGATCGGGCTTTAAATTTGGGCGAGGGCGATTTATTGGCGGTTCTTTCGGCCGGTGCGTACGGATTTTCGATGAGTTCCAATTACAATTCCAGGCCGAGAGTTGCTGAGATCATGGTTGACGGCGAAAACAGTCATCTCATCAGAGCCAGAGAGACGATAGAGCAATTATGGGTGGGCGAGCAAATTCTCCCCTAAAGGCATTATGAACATAAGTTTTAGCAAAATGCATGGCTTAGGTAACGACTTTGTTGTTATTGATGCGATTAATCAGGCGGTAGTGCTGACAGCAGAGCAGATTCGTTTAATTGCGGATCGCCATTTTGGGATAGGTTGCGACCAACTATTGTTGGTTGAGGCGGCGGTCAATGATAATGCAGATTTCAAATATCGCATTTTCAATGCTGATGGAGGTGAAGTAGCGCAATGCGGTAATGGTGCGCGATGTTTTGCTCGCTTTGTCCGCGAGAAAAAGTTAAGTGAGAAGGATCAGGTTATTGTTGATACTGACTCGGGGCAATTAGTGCTTTGTTTTGATGCTGACAACCTGATTACCGTCAATATGGGAGTGCCTAGGCATCAGCCGTCACAAATTCCGTTACAGGTGTCGGAAGAAGCCAGGCTGTATAGTGTCGTATTAGGGGCGGAGACCATTTATTTCGCCGCCTTGTCTATGGGTAATCCTCATGCGGTGATTCAGGTCGAGGATATTGACGCTGCGCCCCTTAATACCATCGGTTTTCAGTTGGAGCGGCATCCGATATTTCCTGAGCGCGCCAATATTGGTTTTATGCAAATTATCAATCGCCACAATATTCTTTTACGGGTTTATGAGCGGGGGGCTGCTGAGACGCTGGCCTGCGGCAGCGGCGCATGTGCTGCCGTTGTTGCCGGCATTGAGCAAAACTTATTGGATCAGGATGTTTGTGTCGGTTTGCCGGGTGGTCATCTGAAAATAAACTGGCTGGGTCGCGATCATCCCGTGTATATGACGGGGCCTGCTGTTTTGGTCTACGAAGGGCGAATAGAATTATGAGTGATGAACAAGGGATAGAGTTGGCGGCGGTTCAGGTTGAGGCTTATTTGCGGCAACACCCTGATTTTTTTCAGCATCATCTCGATTTATTGGAAATATTACATATACCGCATCCCAGCGGTAATGCGGTATCGCTTATTGCCAAGCAATTGGAGTTATTTAGGCTCAAGCACCAGGAGCAGGAAAGTCAGTTGATAGCGCTGATAGATATTGCCAGAGATAACGATGCTTCTTTCACCCGGATGCATGAGTTGACCTTGGCGATGCTGGAGGCTAATACCCTGGAGGATGCGGTTGCCAACCTTACTGAAGTATTGGCGGAATGTTTTTTTACCGATTTTGTGGCAATTAAAATTATCAAGGATTGTGTTGATTTTCCGATCAACAATCTTTTTGTGGCGTCGAATGATGTAGGGCTAAAATATTTTGCCAATGAATTTAGCAGCAAGCAGCCAAAATGTGGTCGTCCAACTTTGGCGCAAGCAAGGTTTTTATTTGGTGATGCGGCGGCGGAAGTTCGCTCTTGCGCCATTATCCCTATGGTTTTCACGCAACTGGACGGCTTGGTTGCCATTGGTAGTCGAGAAGAAAGTAGATTTCATTACAGCATGGGCGGATTGTTTCTTACGCAAATGAGTGAAGTGATTGGTACGCGGCTGATTTCATTGCTGCAGCAGCTGGATTAGGCTATGCAAAGTGATGCTCGGCAAGCATTGCAATCCTTTCTTGATTACTTGGCCACTGAAAAACGGGTGGCCGCCAATACTTTGGCGAGTTATGGCCTTGATTTACATCGATTGCAGCACTATTGCACTGAGCAGGGCATTCTAATTTGGCAAGACTTACAAGCTAATGATGTTCGTCAATATATTGCGGTACGCCACAAAGCCGAGATAGGTGGTAGAACCATACAGCGCGAGCTTGCTGCTATGCGCAGTTTTTATCGTTATCTGCAAAAAAGACAAAATATAGAACACGATCCGTTGCAAGGTATTCGAGCGCCGAAGGCTGCCAAAAAACTGCCGAAAACGCTGGATGTCGATCAGGTTGCCGGTATTTTAGAGGTAAAGCCGGATGTAATTCTCGATGTTCGGGATTTGGCTATGTTTGAATTGTTTTATTCTTCAGGGCTCAGGCTTAGTGAGTTGGTGATGCTGGATCTGGCTGATATCAGTTATGCCGATGGCTATGTGCGGGTGCGGTTTGGGAAAGGCAATAAGGAGCGACAGGTGCCGGTGGGGAAGAAGGCCATAGAGGCGCTAAAAAAATGGCTGGAGCTTAGGCCGGAAGTTTCGTCATCCGCCATTTTTGTTTCCTTTCGCGGCTCGCGCTTAACGCAACGCAGTGTGCAGTTACGTTTGGAGCGTTGGAGCAGGAAAAACAATTTGCCTGAACACATTCATCCACATATGTTGCGGCATTCATTTGCCAGCCATCTGCTTGAGTCAAGCCAGGATATTAGAGCTGTCCAAGAGTTGTTGGGGCATAGTAATATCGGCACAACGCAAATCTACACACATTTGGATTTCCAATATTTGTCAGGGGTTTACGATAAAGCCCATCCTCGTGCGAAAAAGAAAATCAACTAAGCAGTTAAAAAAAGTTTGACAAGAATATTACGGGCTGTATAATGGGCGGCTCATCAGGGTTGACCGGTAAGCAGTTTAGGTTGGTTCTGGAGTTAGATGAGGTTTGCAGTTTTTGATGAAGGTTGTCAGAGCTTGGTTTCGGGAGTGGGTTTTTGGTGATGTTTAACTGAAAACGAACTGAACGAAAAAAAGATTTGACAGAAAATTAAAATGCTGTAGAATATGTCGGCTCAACAGGGCGAAATGCTCTGGCTCTTTAACAGTAAGAATCGAAATAATTTGTGTGGGTGCGTGTGACGATGATGTTTCTG